>Ga0209201_1000022_pt1 | contig 261698 bp, 202 predicted proteins | sample AD_UKC055_MetaG_FD_184411 | JGI IMG/M metagenome (GOLD analysis project Ga0209201, IMG submission 184411) | Active sludge microbial communities of municipal wastewater-treating anaerobic digesters from USA - AD_UKC055_MetaG (SPAdes) (version 2) | ecosystem: Engineered > Bioreactor > Anaerobic... | reverse complement strand
TGAGCAGCTTGAGCAACGCGACGGTGGCGACGTGGGTAGACTTCTCGGCGACGAGCGGTTCCTGGGTGCGGATCTTCGACTTCGGCAACAGCAGCACGACGGGGTACATGTTCCTGTGTCCTCGCGGGAGCACGAACGCCCCGATGCGGTTTGCGATCACGCCGGCGGGCGGTTCGGGCGAGTCGATCATCGAGACGCCGAGCTCGCTGCCGACGGACGGCTGGCACCATGTGGCGGTGGTGATCGACAGCGCGACGATGACGGTGGCGATCTACGTGGACGGCGAGGTGGCCGGCAGCGGGGCGACGACGACGCTGCCGCCGGCCCTGGGCGCGACGACGCAGAACTGGCTGGCGCGGTCGCAGTACGCCGCCGACGGATATTTTGCTGGCTCGCTGGATGACTTCGTGATCTACAGCCGGGCGCTGTCGGCCGGGGAGGTGCGGTACCTGGCCGGCGATCGGTAATCGACGCATCCCCACGCTTTTGTGCACAATCAACCGGGCCTGTGCCACCCCAGCACAGGCCCGGTTCACATGTCCAGAGGACGCGCATTTGTCCTGGACCGACACGTTATCGGGCAAGAGCGATCCCTCATAACCTGCCAGGAGGTCACGATTTAGCCGGGGAGCTTCAAATACAGCCTCTTCCGATTGACTTTTCCATGCCGAGGGGATATACTGTGTTCTGGCAAACGGGGCGTTCAAACACGCGGTCCGCACATGACAGCCGCGTCGATGGGCGTGTGCACGTTCTGCCGGATTCCACACGGGGGTGGATGCGTACATCAGCCGGAGGCTCCAGGGTATTCCTGCAACGACCGGGCACACGCTGTCGCTGTATGGGCCGAGAGTTGTCACGGCCTCGGGACGGCATTCCGGCCGGGGCGTGCTCCGAGAGGTGGGTGATACATGCGGACCATCGCGATGGTCAATCAGAAGGGTGGGTGCGGCAAGACCACCACGGCGATCAACACCGCCGCTGCCTTCGCCACGCAGGGGCAGCGCGTCCTGCTGGTGGATCTGGACCCGCAGGCCCACGCCACCATCGGTCTGGGCTATGACCCCGACGCCTTCGACCGCACTGTTTACGATCTTCTCAGCGGTGCCGAGAACAGCCTGCACGCCGTGGTCACGCACACGCAGACGGAGGGGCTCGATCTGCTGTCCTGCAACGTGCTTCTGGCCAGCGCCGAGCTGGAGCTGGGGGCCGTACCCGGCAAGGAACTGCTGCTCGGACGCGGCCTGGCGGACGCACGCCAGGACTACGATTTCTGTGTCATCGATTGCCCGCCGTCGCTGGGCATTCTGACGCTGAACGCGCTCGTCGCCAGCACGGATATCATTGTGCCGGTGCAGGTGCACTACTACGCGCTGGAAGGGCTTAAGCGGTTGCTTGAGACGATACGAGTCATTCGCGACCGTTTTCATCCCTATTCAATGGAGAACATCAGCCTGCTTCTGACGTTTGTCGAAGAGCGGCGAACGTTCAGTCGGCAAATCCAGCAGCAGATGCGCGAGATCTTCGGAGACCTGGTGTTCGATACGGTGATTCATCGCGACGTTCGGCTGCCGGAATCCCCCAGCGCGGGCGAGTCCATTCTGACGTATGCTCCGCGAAGCCGGGCGGCGGCCGACTACCGGGCGCTGGCTCGCGAGATTACCGACGGCGAGGCCAAACCGGACGAGCAATGCGCCGGCTCGGTCATCCGTCGCGGCATCCAGAAGCATCTGGTCAACCTCTTCGACGGCGTCTGGATCCCCAAAGGCGCGCGCACCTACCGCCCGGGAATCATCGAGTCCACCTGAGAGACCCGCTTCCACCGTTGTTGGGCACAGACCTGCGAGCGGACCGGCCTTGCCTGATCGCGTCCGCTGTGTTCGTCATTGCTTCTGCTGTGTCTTCCACGCCAACAGGAAGAAGATCGCAGCGGCCGTCACACAGAACACGATGATGAGATTGTAGCTGATCGGGTCGAGCGAGCCGTACCCCAGGAATTCGTATCGCGCGGGCGACGCGCGCCAGGGTCGGCGTCCCAGGGTTAGCACGATGGCAACGAAGGCCCACAGATTGCCGGCGACGAAGTACCTCAACATATCCATTTCTCCAACAGCAATGCGGCTGCCCGCACGACCGGCGCCAAAAACCTGCCCTGTTTGCCTGGCGATTGTCTCGCGAGACCGGCGGGCTGTCAAACGTCGTCCCTATGGGCTTGGACGAGGAAGACCGATCTGCTATGCTATGGGGGACGAACCTCAATATGTAATCTCGGATTGGACGGGACTGTTCCATGCGAAGACAGAGTCTCCTGCCGGCTGCTGCAACCACTCTCGCATTTTGGATGACCGGCGTGTGTGTCGCCGGCGGCAGCGGGGACGTCTCGCTGCTCCGCGATCAGATGATCGAGTGGTACGGGCGCGGCGCGCCGCGGGCAGGGGTCGTCGAGAGGTACATCCACGGACAGAGACCCGACGGTTCCTGGCCGGACATTGACTACGCCAACACGGACCCCGGCGGGTGGCGGACCTACGAACACCTGGGACGGACCCTGGAGATGGCCAGGGCGTACCGGGCTGCGGGGCATCCGATGGCGGACAATCCGGCGTTGCGTGCGGCCGTCGTGGCGGCCATCGAGCATTGGACGAACGAAGACTACGTCAATTCGAACTGGTGGTATCCGCAGATCGGTGTGCCCGATGCGCTGGCGCCGACGCTGGTGCTGATGGCCGAAGCGGCGCCAGGCGACTTGCGAGACAAGGCTATACGGCAGATTCTTGGCCGCAGCAAGATGGGCATGACCGGCCAGAACAAGGTCTGGCTGGCCGGGATCGCGTTCATGAAAGGTCTGCTCTGCGACGATGCTGCAATGATGCGCGAGGCGCGAAATCAGATCTTCGAAGAGCTTCATGTCACGACCCAGGAGGGTATTCAGCCGGACTACTCGTTTCACCAGCATGGCCCGCAATTGCAGTGGGGCAACTACGGCGCCGCCTTCAGCGCGGACATGATCCAGTGGGCCAGCATCTTCCGGGACACGGACTACGCTCTGACGCCCGAACAGATCGATCTGCTCGGACGCTATCTCCTGGAAGGAACCGCCTGGATTGTCTGGAACGGGCGGATGGATATCAGCGGATGCGGCCGGCAGATCTTCCGCGATTGCCAGGCGAGCAAGGGACGCTCCGTCATTCGCCATCTCGAGCTGATGGCGGAGATTGACCCCGCCAGGGCCAATCTCTATCGAGACGCGATCGCCTGCAATCGGCCGGGCCAAGCCAACACCTTCGTGGCACATAAGCACTTCTGGCGATCCGATATCAGCGTTCAGCGCCGGCCGAATTGGTACGCGTCGGTGAAGATGTGCAGCACCCGCGTGATCGGCGCCGAAACCTGCAACAACGAGAACATGCTCGGCCTGCACTTGGGTGATGGGGTCACGTACTTCCAGCGGACCGGGCAGGAGTACGAGGACCTGTTTCCCGTCTGGGACTGGCGGCGCCTGCCCGGGACGACATGCGTGCAAAACCAGGGAACGCTTGTGCCAAGCTCGGCACTGTGTCGGGGTCGCAGCGATTTCGTCGGTGGCGTTTCGGGCGGCCGATGCGGCCTCGCGGCCATGGAATACCTCCGCGACGGTCTGAGCGCCCGCAAGGCGTGGTTTTTCCTCGAAGACGCGGTTGTCTGCCTGGGGGCTGGGATAGCGTGCGATACGCCCGAGACGGTGCTGACGTCGGTGAATCAGTGTGCTGCGAACGGTCCGGTGACGATTTCCGTCGACCGCCGACTGAGTCACCTGTCGAAAGGCCAGCGTTCAACCGGTCCGCACGAATGGCTCCATCATGATGGGATGGGCTACGTCTTCCTGACGCCGGGCAAGACCACCGCCGGTGTGCTGACACAGACTGGCACGTGGCACGATGTGCACCGCCGGGAATCGACGCAGCCCGTCGAGCGGGACGTGTTCAATCTCTGGATCGACCATGGGGCCAGACCCGATGCGGAACAATATGCTTACGTGGTCTGTCCCGATGTTTCCGTCGAGGCAATGAGGAGGCTCTCGGAGACGCCTCCCGCGCGCATCGTGGCCCAATCGAACGAGTTGCTGGCGATCGTGAGCCATGACGGAAAGCTGTTACAGGCCGCCTTCTTCCGGCCCGGGCAAGTTACATGGGGCGACGGTCGGACCCTGGCGGTCGACGAGCCGGCCCTTGTCATGCTCGACGAAACCTGGGTCTTTCCCCGTCTCTACGTTTGCGATCCGACCCAGAAGCGAAAGGCGCTCCGCGTCCGGCTTTCCTGGTACTCCAAGGCCGAAATCGTCGTTCCCCTTCCGGAAGGAGGATTCGCCGGCCAGACTGTGGATGTAAACCTCCATTAGCACGCGACGCAGCGTCTGCAGCGTGGCCGTCAGGGCACTGGGGGGAATCCGGATGTACACCGTGGTCACAACGAGTCTCAGGCCTTCGCCAGCATGGCCCTCCAGCGGTTGATGTGGCCGTCCTCGTCGGCCTGGTCTTTCTCGACGACCCTGCGGGTCTCATCGTCCCAGTCGATGGTTTCCAGCAGTTCAGCGTAGTGGTGGACCGCCTTGGATTCCACCCAGATCCCGGTTCGGAACATGGCCTTCTTGCCGAGCATCCGCGAGCCGAAGCCGAAGGCGAACCCGACCATCCAATACGCGGCCCGCAAGATGCTCGGACGGAAGCCGTACTCGTACAGCTTGATCTGGAAGTCCTGATAGTGCCCCATCTCGTTGCACATCGCGGCGACGAGCTGGCGGTTGACCTCGTTACGCTCCCGGGTGAGCTGGAATTTATAGATCGTCTGGGCCATCAATTCCAGGGTATGGAGAGTGCGCAAGCCCTTCCGGATAGCCGCGAGCCGCTCCGGCGGGAATCCTTCTCCCCGCATCTTGAAATCCGCATCGCGCATCTGCGGGCGGATAATGGAAACATCGTACTTCGTTTTCGTCGCCGATTCTTGCTTCTCAGCCATCCGAGACTCCCCTTAATCCACTTCCACATGACCGGTTTACAGACCTTCCGTGACTTCCTATACGCCGCTTGACTGAAGTGGTTCAGCCTGGTTAGTGGGGCGATGTTGTTTCCGGGTAGGCGGCCAGCATCTCGATGAGTGCGTCGGGCAACTGAGCGATCATGGGTGTCTGCCGGACGGTGTAGAAAACGAGCCATCGGTTCACGTCCCCATCGTAGTCGGCAAGATGCGGATTCAGCAGACCCACGTGCGTAGTGTTGATGCTGATCGTGCGGACCGGGGTCTTCGGCGTGAAGTCGAGGTCCTTGAGGCGGGCGGTCCGGACCTCGGCGCATCGCTGGGTCTTATAGTGGATTTCAAGGTTCTTGAGATCGTAGACGATGCTCCATTTCGTCGCATCACCCTGACGAACGGCGGCCAGCGTTTCAAAGGCGTACCGGATCGCCTTTGGGCGTGAGTCGTCCGGCCGATAGTCTCTGAGCCGGTCCGCTGCGACGACAAACCGGTCGAGAGAATCGTGCGAACCTTTTCGCATCGGCCGCGTCCCGCCGAATCCTTCATGCTGGCCGAGGAAGCCGAGTGACTCGGCGCACGTATTGTTCGTGATCAGCTTGTGGGGCAGCTCGTCGCCTGCGTGGCAGATGAGTCTGCCGTCGATGAACTCGACGACCGCCGCACTGCCCTGTGCATCGCTGACGAAGAAGTGCAGCGGCATGGGCATAGAAGGCGAGATGCGGACGGCCTTGTCCGTGGCGATGACCTCGTCCACAGTTCGACTGTTGTCGAGCTGATATTGCACCCAGGCGGTCACGGCGGGCCGCCCGTCGGGTGCCGGATTGCGGGCCGCCGCCAACATGAGCGTCTCGACGACCAGGCCGACCTCATTCATCCCCCCGTTGGGCATTTCCCGTCCATACTGATTGAACGTGACACTGCCGTATTGGGAGACCCACTCGGCGGCGTTCTCCGCCGGGTCGAGCATCATCGCTCGCTTGGCGATGCCGCTCTTGTTGACGATCAGCAGGCCCTGGTCGAGATGCCAGTCGTAGTTCTTGCCCGCTAGCAGGTCCTCCTGAAGGAACGCCGTGCACGCGCAGGTGTTGGGGATGCAAGAAAGGACGATCGCAATGAATGCGGTCAAGACCATCAACCGTTGCCGTGCAGAAACCTGCTCTGATGTGACAGGCATGGCCATGCGATAGCTCCCGAAGAAGTATGTGTGCCTTCGTTGCCGCGCGACTCAGCTCTTGAGGACGTTGAGGGCCTCGCTGACGCCGGCGCCGTGGTGAACCATCTGGCTCAGTGCCCGGATCATCCTGTCGGGGTGCTCATGTTGAAAGGCGTTGCGTCCGATGGACAGTCCCGTTGCACCCGCCTCCAGCGCGCCTTCGACCATGCGGAAGATTTCTTCGTCGCTGCCCATCTTGGGCCCGCCGGCGATCACCACCGGCACGGGGCAGCCTCTGACCACCTCGCGGAACGACTGTGCGCTGCCAGTGTAGACGACCTTGACGATGTCGGCCCCGAGTTCGGCCCCGATACGGGCGGCCAGCTTGGCGTGCTCGACGTCGTACTCGTCACGGACCTTCGGACCGCGCGTGTAGACCATCGCCACCAGGGGCATCTGCCAGAACGCGCAGCGTTCACCGACCAGGCCGAACTGGCGGAGCATCTCACGGTCGGTTTCAGCGCCCACGTTGACGTGGATCGAGACCGCGTCGGCCCCGAGCTTGATCGCCTCCTCGACGGTGCAGACCAGTTCCTTGGCGTTGGGGTCCGGGCTCAGCGACGTGCCCGCCGACAGATGGATGATCAGGCCGACGTCCTGACCGGTCCCGCGATGGCCTGCTCGGACCATGCCTTTGTGCATGAGGATCGCGTTGGCGCCGCCGGAGACGACCTTGCTGATGGTCGTCCGCATGTCCGCCAAGCCCTCGATCGGGCCGACCGTGACGCCGTGGTCCATCGGGACGATGACCGTCTTCTGCGAGTTGCGGTCGATGATGCGTTCCATTCGTATGGCTTTGCCGATCATGGCTGAATCTCCTGACATTCCGGATTTCGGACTACCAATGGCGGATGGGACCTGCGGCTGGGCCGCACACGCTCATCCGCACCAGACTTGCGCCCTACTGTACTTGCCTTTGTGTCCAAGGCAAGAAAAAAGCACCTCGCCCGGAGCGCGTCACCGGTCATCCACCATCGATTGTGTCACTTTTTCGACGATGCGGCGGTCGACTTCCAGGGCATACTGACCGTCGGGGCAGTGGACCCGGCCGAGCTGGCCGAGCAGAACGAACCTGGGCCATCGGTCGATCGCCTTCTTGTCGTGCCTGATGAGGTCGATCAGTTTCTCTGCATCGAGGTCCGGGGGCAGTGTCACCGGGACGCCGAGTCTTGAGAGCAGTGTGGTGACGCGTTCGAGCCGGCCGGGCTCGGAGAGGCCCATCTCGATTTCGATGCGGCCCGCGGCGACGATCCCGATCGCGACCGCTTCGCCGTGCAGCAGCCGATAGTTGCTCGCGGACTCGACGGCGTGTCCGATCGTGTGGCCGTAGTTGAGCATCTGTCGCTGGTTTCGCTCGTCAGGGTCGGCCTCGACGACGCGGCCCTTGATCGCACAGTTGTGCTGCGCGAGCGTCTGGAGGACCTCGCCTTGACGGTCGAGAATGACGTCCATCTTCCGTTCGAGGAATTCGAAGTACTCCGCGTCGGCGATCAGCGCGTGTTTGACCGACTCGGTCAGGCCACTGCGATATTGTCGCTCATCGAGCGTCCGCACGGTCGCGACGTCCACGTACACCGCCGCCGGGTGCCAGAAGGCCCCGAAGGCGTTCTTGCTGACGCTGGAGTCGACGCCGGTCTTGCCCCCGATGGCGGAATCGGCCTGGGCCAGCGTCGTCGTGGGGATCTGGACGATGGGCACGCCGCGTTTGAAGATCGCCGCCGCAAAGCCGGCCACGTCGCCGACCGTGCCTCCGCCCAGCGCGACCACGACCGTATCGCGTCCAAGGTAGGCCTTCTCCATTGCCTCGACGATGGCCACGGCGGTGGTGATGTTCTTGGAGACCTCGCCGGGCGGGTCGATGACGAAGTGGGGTACCGGCCGGCCGCCCAGCAGCGTGTCGAGGTGGCCGGCGGCGACCACATTGGCATCGGCAATTACGAACGGCCGGCGGTGGCCGAACGCGCTCTTGATCTGCGGCCACAGGTTTGCCAGGAACCCGCTGCCGACAGCGACTTTGTAGCTCCCCGGCCGGGAGGCCGGGACCTTGATTTCCAGTTCGTGCATAGTCAGACTTTGTACTCGAAGCTCATTCGCGAATCAGGATCCTCCTCTCCTGCATACCATCCGACGAATCGGTATCTTATCGTATCGACCGGGGCAAATCAAGCCCAACTTGCTCCGAATCCTGCCCGAGTCTTGCTCGGGGTCGGGCGAGTTGGTATATGTTGGAGCCGTTATGACCTATTTGGCGGTTCCCATATCGGCGAATAATGCGGCCCAGGCCACAGAGCAGGTCCGCCGCGTCGTCACCGGCGGGGCCGAGATGCTCGAACTGCGGATGGACTACCTGGAAGGGCTTTCGCCGGACCTGACGAGAGAGGTCCTGAGGCGGACCCGGGCGTTGGCCGGAGCACCTGTGCCTCTGATCGCAACCTGCCGGGATGCGCGCGAAGGCGGGGCTATCGACTACCCTGAGCCGCTGCGTCTTGAGGTTCTGACGGCGGCCCTGCGCGAAGGGGCCGAGTTCGTCGATGTCGAGTTCGTCAATTTCCAGAAACCTGCGTTTGGCCACAGAATAGAGTCGGCTCTGGCGTCGTCGCCGAAGGGCCGGCTGATACTCTCGGCCCATGATTTCGCCAAGCCGTTCGACGACCTCAGGGGACTGTATCGCGACATCGTGCAGGCCTTTCCGGCGGCCGTGCCCAAGTTGGTCTACACCGCACGCCATATCAACGACTGCTTCCAGGCGTTCGATCTGCTTCACGAGGCGGACAGGGACTGCATTGTGCTGTGCATGGGCCAGGCGGGTCTGACCAGCCGGGTGCTCGCCAGGAAGCTTGGAGGACTCGTCACTTTTGCCAGTCTCGACGAGGCCAGCGGCACTGCGCCGGGCCAGGTGACGCTGAACGCATTCAAAGGACTCTATCGCCACGATTCGATAGATCGGCAGACGGCGCTGTTCGGCGTGATTGCCGATCCGGTGGGCCATTCGCTCAGTCCGGCCATTCACAACGCCTGCCTGGCCGACAAGAGAATCAACGGGGTCTATCTGCCGCTGCTGGTCCAGGGCGGGCGCGAGGAGCTGTTTGCCTTCCTCGATAATGTGCTGGCGCGACCATGGCTGGACTTTCGAGGCTTCAGCGTCACGATCCCGCACAAGCACAGCGCCCTCGACTACGTGCGGCAGAAGGGCGGTCTCGTCGAGCCTCTGGCCGAGCAGATCGGCGCCGCCAACACGCTGGTTCTCGATTCCCGAGCGACGAGCGACGAGCGACGGTTTTGTGTCTGCAACACCGACTATGCCGGGGCGCTCGACGCCATCGCCGACGGCATGGGCATCTCTCGCGAAGGGTTCCGCGACATGCCGGTCGCCGTCGTGGGAGCCGGGGGCGTTTCACGGGCCATCGTCGCAGGCCTGACGGATGCCGGCGCCAAGGTGACCGTCTACAATCGCACTGTCGAGCGGGCCGAGCAACTGGCCGCCGATTTCGCGTGCGCCTGTGCCGGCCTCGATGCACTCTCACATCTCGACGCCCGGCTCCTCGTCAACTGCACCAGCATCGGGATGCATCCCAAGATTGATGCAACGCCTGTCCCGCCGGAGGTGCTCAAGCCCGGCATGGCGGTCTTCGACACCGTTTACAACCCCGCCGAGACCCTGCTGCTCAAACACGCCAAGGCCGCCGGCGCCAAGACCATCGACGGCCTCGCCATGTTCGTCAACCAGGCCCTCGCCCAGTTCCGCCTCTTCACCGACCAATCCGCCGACCCCACCCTCATGCGCAACGTCGTCCTGGGCAGTCTCCGATGACGCCCGCGCCGAAACAGATCGTCCTCGACAAAGACGCCCTTATTGGGACAGGTATCGACACTCTTTGCGCCTTTGCCAAGAGCCACCTTTTGCTTCTTTCTGACACACTATTGTATGAATGCGCGACAGCTACAAAGCAAGACCCGACGAAGCTCCTTGGCAGGTGTGAAGCACTGTTTTTGTCTGGGGCATCTTACTGCGCCAGCAGTCGCTCATTCATGTCCAAGGAACGCGCGGACTGTTGTCCGTACCCTGCGCTTCTTGCGGATGCAGGAATGACCGACAGAATCTGCAGTCAGAAGATCAGTCTGGGGCACACTCTGCGATCACGGAGGACAGAGAAGGTACTTCAGACTCGACGTGATATTGCGTGCCGTGAATTTCTGGAATTCAGCCAAATTATCAGGCAGAGCCACGTCTTCAGGGGCAATGTTGACGCCAATCTGATGAGGAGTCTGCCTGGCGATACAGGTCTTCGGTTGACCCAGATCCTTAAGATCATCGACACATTCGATATTCATGACATGGCGCTACGCCAAATACGCGAGGACCGGATAAGCGACAAGTCACGATTCTGTTCGTCACCTGATTGGATGGCATGGCATCATGTGCGCTTAACCTTAGCATTGGTGCAGGAGTACCATTACATGCGTTCGGTAGGGGGCGACCCTGCACAACAGCGGGCTGAACATGACTATCAAGACATGGAATACGTGTTGTTGTTGAGTCGGGCTGATGCCGTCATTACGCAGGACAAACGATTGGCCGCATTGGCGCGAGCCGCCTTTCCGGAGAAGGACGTGTTTTCGGGTCTGGAGGAGGTGCCGGATTCGTATCGGTGCGACTGGGCGGGTTTGTGAGGGTATCTGCCGGCGTGTTGCATCGTTCGGCTGACTGGCGGTATACTGGTAGCAGGGCTGGAGTCGTTTCGTCGCCGGGCTCGATCGGGTGGTTTGTCGGCGAACAGCTTGGCGCGTTGGAGAGTGCGTGCAATGGGATTGAAGATCGGCGTTCCGCAGGAAGACATTGAGGCTTTTTGCCGGCGGCATCGCATTCGGCGTCTGTCGCTGTTCGGCTCGGTGCTGCGCGAGGATTTCGGGCCCGACAGCGATGTGGATGTGCTGGTGGATTTTGACCAAGGCATCGACCTGGGGTTGCTTGATCTTGTTTCCATGGAAGGCGAACTCTCCGGGATTCTCGGCCGTAAGGTTGACTTGGTCGATCGCGAAGAGGTGCGGCGCAGCGGCAACTACATACGGCGACGCCACATTCTCAGCACGGCGGAGACGGTGTATGTGGCGGGATGATGCTTATGTCCTCGATATGCTGCTCGCGGCCAGGAAGACCTTGGAGTTTGCCAAAGGTGTTGCATGGGAGCAGTTCAAGCGGGATGAGCTTGTGCAGAATGCGGTGATGCGCCAGATACAGATCATCGGGGAGGCGGCGGGCAGGGTATCCTCTGAGTATCAGGATCATCACGGCGAGGTCCCTTGGCGCGAGATGGTTGGAATGCGGAATCGGCTCGTGCACGAGTACTTCCGAATCCTGCCCCGCCGGGTCTGGGAGGTCGTTGAGAAGGACATCCCCAAGCTGATCGGAGTGCTCGAACCTCTTGTGCCGGAAGACGAAGGCGGGAGCTTGTTCAGTGATGCCCCTGAGTGATCCATAGTGGCGATGAACAACACTCAGCGATTCGGTCGCAGGACCGGGCGGGCGTGGTGATCGAGTCGGAGGCTCGGCAGGGTGATTGAAGAGCTTGCGGGGGCCTCACGGCTTCGCGATATAGTGCTCGACGTTCTGCCGGGTGACGAGTTCGAAGGGGATCAGGACTGTCTTTTCGTAGGGCTGGCCTCTGACGATCTTGACGGCGGTTTCGAGGGCGGTGGCGGCCTGGCCTCGGGCGTTCTGGAAGACGGTGGCGTCGAGCCGGCCCTCTTTGACGGCGGCCAGTGCGTCGGCGATGGCGTCTACGCTGACCAGCACGATTCTGTCCTTGACGCCGGCGGATAGCAGAGCGTTCAGCGCCCCCAGGCCCATCTCGTCGTTCTGGGCAAACACGGCGTCGATGCCGTCGCGGTAGGCCTGAAGCCAGTTTTCCATCAGCGCCATTCCCTCCTCGCGCGACCAGTTCGCGGTCTGCTCGGCGATCAGATTCAGATCAGGGTGTTGCTTCAGGGCCGAATGCGCCCCTTCGGTTCGCTTGATCTCCGCCGCCTGGCCGGGATAACCGGTCATCATCAGGAGCCGGCCTCTGCCGCCGAGCCGTTCGGCGACGTACTTGATGGCGATTTCGGCCGATTCTTCATCGCGCGAGCCCACGAACGCCGTTGGCTCGGACCGCGTCTCGGAGTTGACGTTGACGATCGGTATGCCGGCGGCGATGGCCTTGTCGACGGCGGGCGAACTCGCCTCCACTTCACACGGATTCAGGATGATAGCGTCCACCCGCCGGGTGATGAAGCTCTCGATCTGCTGAATCTGCTTCTCGGCGCTCCGTTCGGCGTCGGTGACGATCAGCGTGACGTCCAGTTCGGCGGCCTTGGCCTCCATCGCCTCTCGGATGTCGACGATGAATTCATTCGACAGATTCAGAAGGCTGACCCCGATCACAAGCCGATCCGAGTTGGATCCATCGGGTTTCATGAGCCACAGTATCACGACCAGGACCGCGACCAGAAGGACGACAATGAGTTTTCGCATGACTGCCGACTCCGTGCACCGCGCGATATCTGCGAGCCCGCCAGCAGCGTGACTATCTCGAACGCTTGCGGCGGTCGAGAATCACGGCGCCGATGATGATGAGCCCCTTGACGACCTGCTGATAGTACGAGGAAACGTTCAGCAGGTCCAGGCCGTTGTTCAGTGTCCCGATGAGCAGCGCGCCCAGGAGGGTGCCGGTGACAGAGCCGATCCCGCCGGACAGGCTCGTGCCCCCGATGACCACGGCGGCAATCGCGTCGAGTTCGTACGAGATGCCGGCGTTCGGCTGCCCGGTAGTGATCCGCGAAGCCTGGACAATGCCGGCCAGACCCGCCAGCCCCGCGCAGATGGCGTATGAGGCGACCTTGATCCCATGCGTATTGATGCCGGAGGCGCGGGCCGCCTCTTCATTGCCGCCCACCGCGTAGACGTATCGGCCAAAGGTGGTTCTTCGCAGAATAAAGCGCGAGACCAGAAAAACGCCCGCGAGGATCAGGATCGGGATGGGAATGCGCAGCACGCTTCCGTTGCCGATGAAATTGAATGACGCCGCCAGATTCGAGACGGGCCGGCCCCCGCTGAGGATCAACGCGCCGCCCCGCGTGATGGTCATCATTCCCAGCGTTGCGATGAACGGCGCAACCCGAAACCGCGTGATGACCAGACCGTTCAGTACGCCAATGAGGACTCCACCCAGGATGCCCACTGCGATCGGAACGGCCAGCGGATAGGTCTCAGGATGGGCAAACGTCGCCGCCAGGACGCCCGTCACAGCCACCACCGAGCCGAGTGACAGGTCGATGCCGCCAGTGAGAATCACATAGGTGACTCCGACCGCCAGGATGGCGTTGATGGAGATCTGACGCAGGACGTTGATGGCATTCTGCGGAGTCAGAAATGCCGGTGAACGAATCGAGAGCACCGCGCAGATCGCCGCAAACGCGATCACCAGGCCATATTTCTGCATCGCATTCCCATCGCGGGGCACGATGTTATGCTCGGGCATCGTTCAAATCCTTTCCAAGCTGTCCGGCGAGCCCGCCGCTAATTGGCCATCGCATTGCGCAGAATGTTCGCGGCGGACGCCTGGTCTCGATCCAGTTGTCTGGTCACGGCACCGCTGCTGAGAACGACGACCCGGTCGCTCATTCCCACCACCTCGGGCAGCTCCGAAGATGCCATCAGTATGGCCTTGCCCTCATGGGCGAGGCGGCCCATCAGTTTGTAGATCTCGGCTTTGGCGCCGACGTCGATGCCCCGGGTCGGTTCATCGAGGAGCAGCACATTGGGCTCGCCGAGCAGGGCCCTGGCCAGCACGGCCTTCTGCTGGTTGCCTCCGCTGAGGTTGGCAACCATCTCGTGGGTGTCAGGCGATTTGATTCGCAGGTCACCGACCATTCGTTCCACCAGTTTCTCTTCCCGCCCCCATGAGACGATGGGGCCCCATGAACAAAGGTCCAGATTCGAAAGTGTGATGTTGGCTCGCAGCGAAAGGCAGGGCACCAGACCCGTAGTCTGTCGGTCTTCGCTGACCAGGCCCAGGCCCAGTCGCAGAGCGTCGGCAGGGCTCCGGATGGGAACCTCCTTGCCATTGACGAAGATCTGACCTTGATCGTATCGGTCGAGCCCGAAGAGGCAGCGGATGATCTCGGTTCGCCCCGCGCCCATCAGACCCGCCAGGCTGACGATCTCACCCCTGTGAAGATCGAAACTGACGTCGTGAAAGGCACCTTTGCGGCCCAGGTTGCGCACGCTCAGGATCACCGGCCCCGGCCGGCGGGTCCGTTTGGGGAAGACGTCCGCCAGTTCGCGGCCCACCATCATGGCGATCACGCGGTCCGCATCGATCTCGGAGACCCGCGCAGCGCCGACGACCCGGCCATCACGCAACACCGTGACCTCATCGGCGATTCGGAAGACCTCCTCGAGACGGTGTGAGATGTAAATGACCGTAACGCCTCTGTCCTTCAACTGGGCGATGATCCCACAGAGCCGTTCGACTTCGTGCTGCGAGAGAGAAGAGCTGGGCTCATCCATGATCACGATCTTCGCATGGTACGAGATGGCCTTGGTGATCTCCACCATTTGCCGCTCGGCGACGTTCAGGTCTTTCATCAATCGGTCCGGTTCGAGGTCCAATCCCACCTGGTTCAGGAGCTGTTGGGTCTGTCGGTGTGCCTCTCTACGGTCGATCCGCTTGAGGAACCTGGAGGCGGGCTCTCTGCCGAGCAGCAGGTTCTCGGCGACAGTCATGTGCGGCACGTACATCAGCTCCTGGTGGATCATCGAGATGCCGGCCTCAAGGGCCTGCCGCACGCCGGCATGGGTCAGACGTTGTCCCAGGAGGAGAATCTCGCCGGCATAGTCTGTGTAGAACCCCATCAGGATCTTCATCAGGGTGGACTTTCCGGCTCCGTTCTCGCCGATCAGCGCATGGACCGTGGCCGGCCTGAACCGGATGCTGACCCGGTCCAGGGCCTTGACTCCGGGGAAGCTCTTCGAAACATCCCGAAGCTCCAGAACGCAGTTCTCGTGCTCCATCGGGCTGCCTTGGCCTTCCGTATGCTGCGCCGCGGTCCGTATTCCGCCTTCTTCGGCGGATCGACGGGCATTCTATGGGGATGCGTTCCACAGTGCAATTGACTTGCCACGCGGGTGTCGTTCCGCGTTTTGCTCCATGGATGGCGCAACATCTCGGCTCGCCGGGCGTCTGTGCGTAGAGAAGACAGGCTTGGGCAGGCTTGTCGCCGGCCCTGGTCGGACGTATAATCGCCTCCTGAATCAGACGTGAGGCATTGTGCGAAGAGAAGGTCCCGTGCGAGTGGCAGGAGTGTCTTAATGGCCGGCCTTGGCAAGATTTACGTTTTCTGCATCGTTCTGTTGGCCGTTGCCGGTTCGGTCTCTGCGGCGCGCCCGTCGTTCGGGTCTGCCGGATCCGACGATCGCTGGGGCCAGACGGGTGTCTTCTTTCGGGAGCACTGGGCCGAGTTCGACGCCACGATCAGTAATTCGTCCGGCCGGATGCTGCGGGTCAACGACGCCGAACTGAGCCTGCACCCAGAACACGGCAGGAGGCCCGAAGCCCGCGCCAACGGCCTGACCCTGATCGACGTGCCGGAGGACCTGTTCGCGTTGCAGGGCGCCGATCTCTACCTCGAAGTCTGGGGCGGGCACCCCAAGACCGCCAACAAGCGTTTTCTCCTCAACGGCAAGCAGGTGTACGCCATTCCCGACGACGGTTGCGAGGCGGGGCACTGCGCGTACAGCTATCCGCTGGTCTCGTTGAAGGTCGAGCAGTTGGTCAGCGGCCGCAACGCGGTGCAGTTCGCCTGCGACCGGGGCCAGACGTTTTGGGGGCATTTCATCGTTGATGAAGCGGCGATCCGCGGCTATCTCAAGCCCGGCCATCCCGATCTGGTGGCACGCGGGCTCGAAGGGTTTTCCGCACGCGTCTTGCTGCCGTCCGGCGACGAGGCCATCGGCGACGAGGTTTCTATCACGCTGACGTGTCCAAAACCGATGGAAGCGGAGATCGAGTCGGTCGAGTGCTTCGCCCGGTACGATGGCTACGACGACGATGGCGATGGGCAGACCAACGACTGGCATGGCTATACGCACGATCGGCGGTACGTCCATCACATCGGCAAGGCGACGGCGGGCCCGTTTCCCATCGTCTGGGACACGCGGATGATCCCCGATCAAGATGGGCCGATGGCGCTGCGGGCGCTGGTCCGCCTGAAGGGAGGGCTGTGCTACTGGACACCCGTCCTGGACGGGCTCGAATTTGCCAGGGGACGCCATCGCGTACAGATGTACGCGTGCCGCGACATGCCTGTGCCGTTCTGGTCGCGGGCGTCGCAGGTCCGCACGGCTACGATTGACCTTCCGCAGGACCTGTCGGACGTCGAATCGGCAAGGCTGATCGTGAGGATCTGGGATGGAGGCGAGGGAAACGTGAAGGAGCCGTTCAAGATCAACGGTCATTCTTACTCGATCACGTCCAGCCGCGCTGTTCACGACGTGGTGCATACGGATGTGGAGGTCGATCCATCGCATTTGAAATCAGGGCCGAATACGCTGACCCTGCTCAGTGACACGGAGCATCACGGGATCGAGGTGCTGCTGCCGGGCCCGTGTCTGGTGGTACGTTACGATAATTCAAGACGTTGACGAGAGGTTGCACGAGATACGCGGTTTTTTTTGAAGGGAGATTGCGATGAACGGGTTGCGGAGATTGTCATGGATTTGTTTGTCGTTGCTGGTTGTGGCCGGTTTCGTCGTCACAGACGTGGCGGCGGCCTCGGCGGTCGAGGAACTGACCAGGGTGATGCCCGATGACACCGTGTACTTCATCGCCACCAGCGGCTGCGACGCGCTGAAGGACGAATGCGCCAAGACCATCTTCGGCCGGATGTGCAGTGATCCGCAGGTCACCAGCTTTGTGACGCAGATCAAGAATGAGCTGATGACCAAGGTCGGACACGAGGATGAGCGCGCCGAGGTGGCCCAGATGGTCCAGATGGCAATGGGATACGGCCAGTTGCTTCTGAAAAGGCCCATCCTCATCGGAGCTGCGCGGGCCGAGACGGTGGAAGGGCCGCCGGCGTGCTTCTTCGGCATCCTCGACGCGGGCGACCGCAAGCCGGAACTGGAAGCGGCGCTGGCCCAGGTGGAAGCCATGATCGGCGAGGACGAGATCGGCCAGATCGACGTCGGCGCCTTGAAGATGCACAGCCTCAAGGACAACGATGATGTCCCGCTCTACTGGGGCTGGGTGGGCAACTACCTGATTGTGGGCGTCAACGATCAGCAAGGGGTGGCGACGAAGTACCTGGCGAGCCCGCGCGCGACGCCGACCGACCATCTCACGAAGGTTCCCGGCCACGGCGATGTCCTGGCGGTGTACGAGGATTTGCAGCAGATCTGGCAGATCGTGCAGAGCTTTGCCTTTCGGGAAGGGGGCCAGGACGATCTGATTCCCATCAAGCTGGCCCTGGACGAGCTGGGCGTAAGCAAGATCGGCACGATTGTCGGTCGGGTCGGCATCTCCGGAACCGATCTGGTCTCCGATTCGTTTGCTCAGGTGCCTGAGCCGAGGACCGGTCTGTTCGCGGCATTCAAGCCAGTCGATCCCGCCATACTTGGCGTGGTGGATGCCCAGGCGGTGACCGCCGGGGTGGTGAACGTCGACCTCGGGCACGTCTACGACACGGTCATGAAGACGATCAAGGCCGTTTCGCCTGACGAAGGCTATCCGGAGGTTCAGGAAGGCCTGGCGGGACTGGAGTCCGAGGTGGGCATCCAGCTCCGCGACGGTCTGCTCAAGAGCCTGGCCGGCCCGGTCGTGCTCTACTCGCTACCGGCTGGAAGGATGCCCGAGGCGCCGATGGGAGGTTTGGTCGCGATGCTCAAGCTAAGCGACGCCGCCCTGTTCGAGAAGACTGTGGCGACACTGGGCGCCTTCGTCAGCGAGAAGGCCGAGGGCATGCTCCAGGTCGGCTCCCAGACCGACGAGCAGGGGCGCACGATCCACGTCTGGGCCAGTCCGGTGCTGGCCTTTGCGCAGGTGATGCCGACTTGGTCGGTCGTCGGGGATCAGGTGGTGATCGGCTCCAACACCGCCCTGTGCACGATGGGGATCAGGCGGCTGGCATCCGCAGGCCAGGGCGCCTCATCGTTGCTGGACACCGAAGGCTACAAGAAGGCCACCGCCGATCTGCCTGCGAACCTGCTGAGCCTCAGCTACATCGACTCGCAGGCGCAGTTCACCCAGATGATGATGCAGCTCCAGCAGGTCTGGCCCCTGGCGACGATGGGTGCGATGAAGGCGGGCATCAAGCTGCCGGTGATGCTGCCGAACCTCGGCGCGATCATCAAGGACATGCAGCCGGCATGTGAATACGGCTACGCCCGCCCGGACGGGTTCTACTCACACTATCGCGGCACGGGGCTTGAGGTCAGCCTCCGAGGCGTGGCCGGCGGGGCACTGGCAGCCGGCGTCCTCATGCCGTCTCTGGCCCGGACCCGGCAGTTGGCCTTTCGGATGACGTCGGGGACGAATTTGTCGTCGATCGGCAAGGCCTGCCTGATCTATGCGAACGATCATGAGGATGAGCTTCCGCCAAACCTCGAAGCCCTTGTCACCGAGGCGGAACTGCCTGCCCAATGCCTGGAATCGAAACGCAAACCCGCGGATTTCGACGGACCCAGCTACGTCTACATCGCGGGTCAGACCACAGCGATGTATCCCGGAAACATCGTGGCCTACGAAGACACGCGGTACTGCACGGAAGGCGTCAACGTCCTGTTTCTGGACTCTCACGTGGAGTTTATGAAGCCCGGTCAATTCCGTCAGGAACTGAAGGCCACATACGAGCGGCTGGGCCGCGAGATGCCGGAGATCCGATTCAGAGACGAATGACGGGTCAGAAGTGCAGGATCAGAAGTCGGCATTGAGGATTTCGATGGTCCGGCGACACAATTCGCGGCCGTAATCGGTCCAGGCGCCCTCGCCCCAGTAGCGAAAGCAGCTCGTCTGCGTCGTCAGGAGATGGTAGAGCGCGTTACGGTATCGCGCATCCGTCGTCGGGATGCTGGCAGCGAGCACTTTCTCGGCGAACAGGGCGCTGGCGTTCTGCATGGGCCCGAGCACGTGGTCGTAGCCGCGAACCCAGGAGATGTTGGCGGTCCAGCTTCCGCCCTCCATATGGAAGCGGCCATCCTCTTTGCGAAGTTCGGCAATGGCTTCGTCGAGCTTCTCCGGCCCAGCGCCGTCGGTGAATCGGTCCCAGAGGCGCTTCTGCATGATCGGCTGGATCGTTGGAAGGTCCGCTTCGCCGATTCCGAGGCGGTCGAGGTACTCCAGGTACTCCGTCACGTTGGCCGGAACGGTCGCACTGTTTGAGGCCTCGGCCACTACATTGAGGAACTTCGGCGGGAACTCGTTCATCATCACGCCGCCGTTCTCGCCGTCGGCGATCTGCGTCACGCACGGCGGGATCGACTGGCCCGCCAGCTCCCGGCGGCCCAGGCCCTTGGCCTCATAATACGGCTGCATCTGTCCGATGAGCTTGGTGTCGCTGCCCTGTGTCTTGACAATGGCGGTGATGCTCAGCGTTTGTCCCCGGGAATTCCTCGCCACGAGTCGGTGCGGCACGTGAGGCCAATGCAGCGGGCCTCCGTCCTCGACGCGCTCGACCGTGTGCTCCTGGACGAGGACCCAGCGGAAGCCGCAGTCCTTCAGCGTCTTGACGAACTCATAGCAGACGTCGGGGTGGTTGGGAAGGGCCATCTCCGCCGGAGAGAAACCGCGCACGCGGGCCAGCGCCTCAAGCCCGAACAACGCGGCGAAGAAGTGCTGCCACGCGCGGACGTGCAACCGGTAATCCTGTACGGGAGTCGAGGGCGCCACGGGGTGTCCCCACGCGGACCCGAGCCACTCGACGCAGGGCCGATACGCCCGGTCGCATGTGATCCTGCGAAGCCGGTCGATCACGTCGGTCGCGCCCATCCGGCAGAGCCCATCGAGCAGACAACCCGAGTAGTCGAACATCACGCGGGGCTGCTTGCCCTCGGAGACGAGTTGCGGGATGAACCGGCCCATGCGTTCGTAGCACGAGCGGAAGACGGAGGCGTTGTGGTTGTCCCCAATGTGGGGATGGTTCATCATGTGTTCGAGATTGCTGATGATCCGCGCCGTGCGGAGGTCGTCGCTTCCGGCCGGGATCAGCGGCTGGTGCATGTGCAACGCAATCGCGAACGCACTCTGGATACGGTCGAAGTCGATCCCGCTCTCGGACAGGTAGAACGGCCCGCTGCGGCCCATCGTCTCGGCGATTCGGTCCTCGGACCCGCACAGGTTCGGCAGTCCATCAATGTACTCCGGCGTCAGGGCTGGCTGGCTCACTTGCAGGGTCCTTCCTTGTGTCGTATCGACAGTATTACTTGGGCGATCCGGGGTCCGGTCACCCCACGCGCAGCAGGTTCCAGCCGGTGGCCGGATCGAGCTTGCGGCCCGCCTCGATCCCCACGATTTCGACGATCGTCACCTCCAGGATCAGGAAGGTCTTGGCGCCGCCGCGAGGGCAGCCCACCAGATTCTCGCCGCCCCGGCCCATCGCTGCGTGCAGGTGCAGTTTCGGACCTTTGTCGTCGCAATAGATCGTTCCGACGCCGAACGCTTCGCCCGGACCGGTGAACGTGCGGAAATCGGCCTCGATCCGGGGCTCCTCCTGTTTGGGGCCGACGACAACGTCGGCCTTGCGGAAGCCCCCGGTGATCAGCACGGCGGCACAGCGAATCTGTTCTTTCTGCGCGATTTGTTCGATGGACTCGTACAAATCCTCGCCTTCGAAAAGCCTGGCGGCGATCACGCGACCGGTTTGTCCGACCGAATACTCCATGCTAAACCCCCATGGTGACGGCAATCGCTACGGCTGAACCTCGTGCCACAATGTGACGTCCAGCGGCTCGACCAGCAGATCGCCCGCCGCGGCGACGAACGCCTGTAGATGAGGCTTCTGGAGGTGCTCGTCCAGATCGGCCTGGCTTCTCCAGATCTCGACGAATACGAACACGCATGGATCGTCGTTGGACTGATGCAGCGCGTAACTGATGCAGCCGGGCTCTCGTCGTGTCGGGCCGATCAGCCCGGTCAGCGTCTCCTCAACTTGCCGCAACTTCTCTGCCCTGGCCCTCACGCGGGCCAGCACGGTCAGCGCCTGTTCCGACATCTGCATTCTCCTGTAAAGAACTGCCATTTCGATTGGATGACGCCATCGTCGGCGGTATCCCGCCAAATGTCAACGCCAAAACCCAGGTTCGTAGTGACGCCGTCAGGCGTTCTCCTGCAATCTGCCTCCGTTCGCGCCTCCGGCCTTGGCACAGAGCGAGTATCCCGATAGACTCTCTTGCAGGGCCAAGGCACCCACGTGCGTGTAACTCATCGATTCGGGCAACTGCAAGTGAAGGAGACAGGCCATGACTGGAAAGCTTGGACGGCGGGAGCTGCTCGGCGTCGGTGCGGCAGGCACGTTGCTCGGCTCTTTTGCGTACGCACACGAAACGGACGCTTCGGACACCTCTGCATCGAAGGACGTTCGGCTGGAGTTCCTTCGTCCAAAGGAATTGGAGGCGGCGCGGGCGGCCTGTGCGACGATCTTCCAGCCGCTGGGCACGGTCGAATGGCACGGCGTCCACAATGTCGTGGGGGTCGATGCAGTCAAGGCCCATGCGCTGTGCATCCGAGCGGCCCAGGCCGGCGGGGGTGTGGTCGCGCCGGCGTTGTACGGTGGCGTCGGCGGGCTGAGCGAGGCGCACACGTTCATCATGGACCCCGAGGATGACGTGTTCAGCAGATTGCTGCGGCCGTGGCTCGAGCAGCTTTGTCGGGAGATGGCCCGCGATGGGTACCGCGCGATCATCATTCTCACAGGGCACTACGGCGCGGCGCAGCAGATCGTCGTGCGCGAGACCGCCGTGCGTATGAGCCGGGCCCTGGCGATTCCCGTGCTGGGTACTCCTGAGTACATGCTGGCGCTGGATGTGGACTACACGGGCGACCACGCCGCATGGGGCGAGACGTCGCTGATGATGCATCTGTATCCCGACACGGTCAGGCTGTCGCGACTGGGCGACCCGCCGCACCGAGGGGTGCACGGACGCGATCCGAAATCACAGGCGTCGGCCGAGGACGGACGCGTGCTCACCGAGACGATTGTATCGAGGCTGGCCACGCTCGCGCGAAGAATGCCCACGTGGGACTACAAGACGCTCGACCGTTTCGTTGACGCCGAGGCGGCGCTGGTCGCCAGACAGCTTGCGGCCCCACGGGGTAAGGAGCCCATCTGGGCTGCGTGGAGCAACATCGGTACAGCGATGCGCGACTACGGCAAGCTGCTCGCCGAGGAGCGTTTCGAAGAGATCAAGGCGTGTGTCACCAAGCTCGGTGTCAACGGGTGATCCATCAAGCTAAGCTCGATAGGAGAGGTCGGATTATGGCAAGGACAAAGAATCAATCGAAGCGGAGACTCCGTCGTCGCGACTTCCTCATCGGTGCCGGCGCGGCGGCACTTTCCTTATCAGTGGCATCTGGCGTCGTCCGCGCGGCAGCCGCCAACCGTCGAATCAAAGCGGGCGTCATCGGCGTCGGCCAGCGCGGCACGATGATCACAGACATGCTTGCCAAACACGGTGGCTACGAGGTCTGGGCGGTCGCGGACTACTTCGCGCCCGTCGCCAGGGCGGCGGGGGAGCGGTTCGGTGTCCCCGAGGCCAGACGCTTCTCCGGCCTTTCGGCTTGCGACAAGCTCGTTGCCAGCGGCGTCGACGCCGTCTTCCTGGAGACTCCGCCGTACTGCTTCCCGGACCACGTCGATGCCGCTGTCAATGCAGGTCTTCATGTGTATATCGCCAAGCCCTTGGGCTGCGATGTGCCCGGCTGCCTGCGCATCCGAGACGCCGCAAGGAAGGCAACGACGAACAGGCAGGTCTTCCTTTGCGACTTCCAGACGCGAACCGATCCATTCTTCATCGAGGGCGTCCAGCGCGTGCGGAACGGCGCCATCGGCCCCATTGCGATGCTCGGCTCGGAATACAACGACGAGAGTTTCAACGATCCGCCCAAGACTGCGACGATCGAGAGCCGCCTGCAGCAGTTGATCTGGGTCAACGACGAGGCCTTGGGCGGCAGCTATCTCGTGAACGCGGGGATTCACGCGATCGATGTGGCGCTGTGGATCGCCGGGCAGATGCCGGTCAGTGCGATGGGGGCCTCGCGCATCGGCCGGGCCGATCCGCATGGGGACTCGCACGACGTCTATTCCGTCACGTACGAGTTCGCCGACGGGCTGATTCTGAACCATCGAGGCGAGCACCTCAAGAACCGGTTCGAGTTCCGCTCGGACTGTTTCGCCCAGGGCCGCGATGGCTACCTGGAGACCGGCTACACCACACAGGTCCGGATTCTCGGCAATCGAGCCGGTTGGCGCGGCGGTGATGTCGTGGATCTCTATCCCAGCGGGGCCAGGCGGAACATCGACACGTTTCACAAGTGCGTTACGGATGGTCTCTACGACAACCCGACGGTCGAGCCAAGCGTCAATGCAACGCTGGCGACGATCCTCGGCCGCGAGGCGGCGCACCGCAGGACCAGGCTGACACTGGACGAGCTGCTCCGCGAGAACCGAAGGCTCGAGGCCGATCTGACCGGACTGAGGGCCTGACCTGCCGACCTCTGTTCATCGCAGGACACGAACCGTTCAGAACAGGTGTTTGGAGCCGGATAGTTCGCTACGGAGCCACCCCGGCCGGTCGGTCGTTATGCCGTCGACACCGATCCTGACGAGGCGGGCTGCTTCCGCAACGTCGTTGACCGTCCAGACGTAGAGGCCCAAACCGGCATCTCGGACACTCTTGGCGAATTCCTTCGTGACGCCGGCATAGTGGACGTTCAGGCCGTCCAGGCCGGCGGCAGCCGCCTGGTCGGCGAGGGTCTTGTCGTGCGGAATCCACGCCTCGGTCTGCTCGTCCTTCTTCGTGCCGACCAGCCAGTACGTGGGGATGTCCGGCATGAGTTGCTTGGAGGCTGTGACCGTCTCCAGACCGAAGCCGATGATCACGATCTGCGGTCGTTTGCCGCTTTCGACGATGATCTTCTCCAGCGCCGGCAACACCTCCGGGCCGCACTTGATCTCCACAAAGAGCTTCTTGCCGGCAGGCACCGTCTCGACGATTTCTTCCAGCACGGGGATGCGCTCGCCCGCGAAGCTCGCGTCCTTGAAACTCCCGACGTCCAGACGGCGCAGTTGCTCTGCGGTGCAGTTCGCGACCTCCAGCTCCTCGCCGCCGGTCCGCTTGGTCGTGCGGTCGTGGATCACCACGACCCGCTGATCCGTCGTGAGATAGACGTCGACCTCGACGGCGTCGGCGTTCTTTTCCCAGGCCAGCCTGGCCGAGGCGACCGTGTTTTCCGGGGCCAGGTACGAAGCCCCACGATGCGCGATGATTTCCATTTTCGATGCACAACCTGCGAACAGAAGGAGGGCTGCCGATAGTAGTCCGAAGCGTGGAAGAGTCTTCATGCGATGCGTTCTCCAATCCGTCGAATCGACAAAGGCGACGGTCACTTGCTCTGGTAGACGCGGACGTAGTCGACGAAGTACTTCTGCGGCAGAATGCCATCGTCTGTGCCTTGGGCGCCGCCCCAGGAACCGCCATACGCGGCGTTGAGGATCAGGTAGTGCGGCTTGTCGAACGGCCAGACGTCATTGCCTGTCCCTTCGTTGCCGAATGTGAAGTACTTCGTCTTGTCCACGAAGAAGTCGATGTGATCTTCAAACCACTCGATGGCGTAGACGTGGAAGTCCTGCGACGGATCGGTGACCTCGATGCGGTTACCCTTGTTGGTGCCCAGGACGTGGTTATACGCCTTGGTGTGGACGTTGGCGTGAATCTTCAACGGATCGAAGCCGACGTTCTCCATAATGTCGATTTCACCGCAGGCGGGCCAGCCGATCTCGCGATTGACGCCGAGCATCCAGATCGCCGGCCACATGCCCTTGCCGGTCGGCAGCTTGGCGCGCACCTCGATCCGACCGTAACACCACGACGCCTTCCATCGCGTGTGCAGGCTGGCCGAGGTGATGGGATGGCCTTCGAATCCGTCCTTTCGCGTCTCGATGACGAGGCAACCATCCTCGACGCGTGCGTTCTCGGGCCGAGCCTTGGTGTAGAATTGCAGCTCTTTGTTGCGGATGTAGCCCTGCTCGTAGTCCCATTTGTTCGGATCGGGCGCCCCGGCGAGCTGGAACTCGTCCGACCAGACCAGTTTCCATTCCTGGGCGCCGGCGGCAGTCGTCAACAGCACCACGATGATTGACAGGCAGTTCATCAGCTTGGTCATGGTCCACCTTTCGTAAGAAGCCTGCTACCGCGATGGGGTCGGGTGATCTTCCGCGGTGCGATGGTGTTTGCCTGCTGGTCTTGAGTCGATACCGATGATGTCAACATGGACATCTTGCGTGGTCCTGGGACGCGTTGCCAATTCCAGGCGGCTCATCACCTGCGGCAGGCCATCGAGGCACAGTTGCGACCAGGTCTCCATCGTGGCGCGCACCGCCTGCAACTGCTCGATGGTCAGAAAGTCCATCTGTGTGATCATCTGCTCGCGCTTGGTGACGTTCGGTGTGTCCAGGACCCAGCAGTGTACGATCCCCAGGTGAACCTGGCCGACCTCATTGGAATCGTCGTTGAGCAGGGCTACTACGTGGTCGGCATACTGGGCCTCGACGCAGACCTCTTCACTGACCTCTCGCTCAACGGCTTCGCAGTACGTCTTATAGAAATCGGCGCTGAACAGCGTCCAGTCCACGGGATTGATGTGTCCTCCGATGCCGATGGACCGATTCCCGACGAGTCGTGTCTCGCCGGCCCGCTTGCCTCGGACGTAAGTGAGGCACTTGCCATCGCAGGTCATGATGACATAGGGGATGAGCTGCTTGAAAGAGGGGTCCTTCTCCGCCTGCGGTCGCGGAATGAAGCGCGGAGCGCCCTGGGCGAAAAGGGCGCCAAGATACCTCTCGACATCGAAATTCAGGCCGTGAAAGCTCCCCACCGCATCGAGGACTCTCCGTTCAACAACCAGTACCTGCTCTTCCTGGGGCACGCGACCACTCCTTCTGCCTGTTAGCGTCTGGACGGGATGCCACGGCCGTGCTGGCCCGCCGTGACACCGTCAGGGGCATAGTACCGAAATCGACCCAGGCGGTCAAGCTACGCGCCCCGGACGGCGAATCGCCCTGCGGGTCACATTTTTTTTCGACGATTTCCCAGGACGAGCGGCTTGACTTGCTAAACACATGTTTTAAACTGTCGTATTAAACGAGTGTTTTCGCAACCATTGGCGGCCTGCCTGCGACTGTGATATCAGGGTCCAGGGGCCCAGCGTTGATGCCCGACTGAGATGCCACTGATGGCTGTGAGAAGAGTGCGGAATGCCATGCTTTTTTTTGTGCCGGTTTTCACGCATTGGCTGGGCTCCAATGAGGCTATCGATCGCTGACCTTGCGTAAGGGTAGACGCAGAATTATAGTAAGAGGCTTGGCTGGCACAGCCCGGGACGCGGGTGCCTGTTCCTGTTGCCAAGAGACGGGTAGAGTTCATGAGCGACAAATCGAAGAAGAGCCAGGGGTCTAAGGAGAGTCGCGGTCGCTTTCGGCGGATTGCGACCAAGACAGTGATCGCCCTTGTTGCGGTGGGGGCGGTGGTTGCCATTGCCATGATGCCGCAGCCGAGCAAGGAGGCTCCGCCCACGGAGGCGCCCCCGGTGAATGTCTCCGTGATGGAAATCGTTCCGGAGGGGACGCTGGCGGACACGTTTATCCTTCCCGCCGTGATCGAGCCCAATCGCGTGGTGACCGTATCAGCGGAAGAGGCGGCGGCCATTGCACGTATTCTGCCGAAGGAGGGCGACGCGGTGCGGCGGGGCGATCTGCTCGTCCAGCTCAAGACGGATCTCATTCAGCCTCAGTTCGCAACCGCCGAGGCCAGATACAAACGCGATCAGATCGAATACGAGCGGATGACGGCGCTGGTGAAGGAAGACGCGGCGCCGCAGCAGGATTTGGACAATGCCGTTTCGCAGTTGGCGGCCAGCAAGGCGGCGTTCGAGGAGGCTCGCGCTCGCCTGGACCGAACGCATGTTCTCTCGCCCGTCAACGGGGTGCTCAACGATCTGCCCGTCGAGGAGGGCGAATACGTCTCGCCCGGCACGCCGGTGGCGGAAATCGTGGAGATTGACACCGTCAAGGTCGTCGTGGACATCCCAGAAAAGGATATCGCGTTCTTCTCCGTAGGACGGGAGGCGGAGGTCCTGGCGACCGTCAAGGGCTGTGAGAAATCCGTCGCGGGCAAAGTCACCTACATCAGCCAACTGGCCAACCGGCAGACGCGATCGACGCCGGTCGAGATCGCGTTGGACAACCGTCAGGGGCTGCTGCGGAGCGGCCAGATCGTCCGCGTGCGCCTGACGCGTCGCGTGATGAAGGACGCCATCCTGATTCCGCTACTGGCGGTGATTCCCCTGGAGGACGGCTACGCGGTCTACGTGGTCGAGGGTTCACAGGCCAAGCGGCGCGACGTTCAACTCGGCGTCATCCATGGCGACCAGATCCAGATCGTCAGCGGGTTGAGACCCGGCGACAAGCTGATCGTGGCCGGGCACCGTTTTGTTGCCCCGGGCCAGAACGTCAATGTCCAGTCGGAGACGAAGTAGACGCCATGCTCCTCACCGATGCCGCGATTCGAAACCGGACCACTGTCGCCGTCCTGGGCTTGATCATCGTTCTGCTGGGCGCCACCAGCTATGTCTCGCTGCCGCGCGAGGCGGCTCCGGACATTCCCATTCCCTATATCATGGTGACGACCATGTACGAGGGGGTCTCCCCCGAGGACATTGAGACGTCCGTCACGATGAAGATCGAAAAGGAACTCAACGGGATTCGAGGCGTTGAAGAGATTTCCTCCAGCAGCGCCGAGGGCATGTCGCTGATCAGCGTCGAATTCGACCCGGATGTGCCCAGCGAGGTCGCGTTGCAGCGGGTGCGCGACCGTGTGGACATGGCGAAGGGGGAACTGCCTCAGGACGCGGAAGAGCCGATCATCAAAGAGATCAACTTCGCCGAGTTGCCGATCATGTTGATCAGTCTGTCGGGCGATGTTTCGCCCGTGCTGCTCAAGGAGATCGCCGACGACGTGCAGGACGTGCTGGAAGCGACGCCGGGTGTCCTGAAGGTCGAGATGGCCGGCGATCTCGAACGGGAGATTCGCCTGGAGTTCGATCCCGACCGCCTGGCCAAGTACAACCTGACCATCCCCGAGATCCTGGCGCTGATTCCGTCGGAGAACGTCAATATCTCCGCCGGAGGGCTCGAGACTCCGGGCACGAAGTTCAACGTGCGCATCCCCGCCGAGTTCGTGACGCCGGAAGAGGTGGACCATCTGATGCTGACCGCTCGCGATGGCACCCCCGTCTACCTGGCCGACGTCGCGACGGTGCGATATACGTTCAAGGACCGGACCAGCTTCTCGCGCCTCAACGGCGCGGACACGATCACGCTGAGCGTCAGCAAACGCGTCGGCGCCAATGCGGTGCAGATCTCCGATCGCATCAAGGCGGTGATCGCCGAAGCGCAGAAACGTGTTCCCTCGGCCCTGAAGTTCGACATCACCTACGATATGTCGGAGATGGTTCGTGACACGGTGGCCGACCTCGAGAACAACATCATCTCTGCCCTGATCCTGGTGACGCTGGTTCTGCTGCTGTTTCTCGGCTGGCGTCCGAGCACCATCGTGGCGATGATCATCCCGCTGAGCATGCTCATCACCTTCTTCCTGGTCCAGGCCCTGGGCTACACCCTGAACATGATCGTCCTGTTCAGCCTGATTCTGGTCCTGGGCATGCTGGTGGACAATGCGATCGTGATCGTGGAAAACATCTATCGGCACCTTCAACTCGGCTACGGCTTGACCGAGGCATCGATTCTCGGGGCCCGTGAGGTGGCTTGGCCGGTGACGACGTCGACCCTGACCACCGTCTGCGCGTTCTTCCCGATGATGTTCTGGCCGGGCGTCATGGGCGACTTCATGAAGTACCTGCCCATCACGCTATCCCTGGGTTTGATGGCTTCCCTGTTCGTCGGTCTGGTGTTCAACCCGGTGATCTGCTCGATCTGGGCGGGCCGGGCGCCCAAACCCCATCAGAAGGACCACTGGTCCCTGCGAGCCTATCGTCGCGTCCAGGAGGCGGGGCTGTACAATCCCGGCCTGACCCTGTTCCTGTCCTTCTGCCTGCTGGTCGGCCTGGGAATCCTCTACGCCAAGATCGGCAAGGGGACCGAGTTCTTCCCGGAAGGTGACCCCGAACGCGCCGTCATCGACATTCGCGCACCGCAGGGGACGAACATCCACGAGACCGACCGAATCGCCCGTCTGATCGAGGAGCGGCTCGAACCGTACAAGCCCTGGCTCAAGCACGTCATCACAAACGTCGGATCGGCGGGAGGGACCAACATGGGCCTGATGGCCAGCGCCGGCGGGTCCCACCTGGCCGGTGTCACTCTGGTGTTCCACGATTTCGTCGAGCGGACGAGGCCGTCCAACGACGTCCTCGTGGAGATTCGTCAGGCGATTGCCGACATTCCCGGCGCGGAGATCAAGGTCGAGAAGGAGGAAGAAGGCCCGCCGAGCGGAGCGCCCGTCACGGTCCGTGTCATGGGCGAAGACTTCAAGACGCTCGAGCGGCTTAGCGAGCAGGCCCGGCGTCTGATCGCGGCGGTTCCCAATGTCGTGAACCTGCGCAGCGATTTCGAAGGGGCGCGCCCGGAACTGGCCTTCACCGCCGACCGCCGCGTGGCGATGCTACTGGGCGTCAACACCGCCACCGTGGGCAACTTCCTCAAGATGGCGGTGTTCGGCAGCAAGGTCGGCACCTACCGCGAGTACAACGAGGAATACGACATCACGGTGCGCCTGCCTGTGGAGGACCGCACAAAGGTCGACGATCTGTACCGTCTTCAGGTTCCCAACACGGCTGGCAATGCCGTCCCGCTCAGCTCTCTGGGCACGTTCACCTATCGCGGCGGCTTTGGAACGATCAACCGTGTCGACCAGAAACGCGTCGTCACACTTACCGCCGACGCCGAAGGCCGTCTCGGATCGGAAGTCCTCGCCGACGTGCAGAGACGCCTGCACCCACTGGGCGATCCACGACTCACGGAAAGGGACGTGCTGGATTGGGATGCGTTGCGCCAGACCCTGAAACGCGGGCAGACAGAAGCATCCCACCCGGCGGGACGCATCTGGGCGGTTTTGACCACGCGCGGCGCTTCCTTCTGGTCCAGGGCTGCGATATCGAAGGAGGATCTTGCCTCGCTTCTCTCGGCGGATACTTTCGAAGACGAGCAGAAGGAGCGTCTTGTTACCCTGCTGAACACCGCTTTGGGCAAGCCCGATCTGTATCATCCGGATGCCTTCTCCGATCCCGATCTTCCTCAGGAAGCTGCTGCCATGGTCACGAAGGGCCCGGAGAATCTGACGCAGGCCGAGGTGTTGTTTCTGAACAGGGAATTGCTCGTGTCCGTCTGGCCTGATGTGATCGCCCGCCCCATACGCGTGGCGCTGCCGCTGGGCTACGAGATTCGCTACGCCGGCGAGAAAGAAGAGCAGGACAAGGCGCAGGCTTTCCTGTCCAAGGCCTTTGCGATCGCGCTGCTGCTGGTGGTGATGGTCCTGGTGATCCAGTTCAATTCACTCATGGTGCCGTTCATCATCATGACGACCGTGGTGCTGTCTCTGATCGGTGCGCTGAGCGGCTTGCTGGTCTGCGGCCTGCCCTTCGGGATCATCATGACGGGGATCGGGATCATCAGTCTGGCGGGCGTGGTGGTCAACAACGCGATCGTGCTGCTGGCCTACACGCAGCAGTTGCAGAGGGAGGGTATGGGCCTGATCGAGGCGGCCTCCACGGCTGGCGTCACCCGTCTGCGGCCTGTGCTGCTGACCGCAGGGACCACCATTATCGGACTGATTCCCATGGCGGTCGGCGTCTCGTACGATTTCCATACCTTCACGTGGGCCACCAAGAGTGAATCGACCCAATGGTGGCGCAACATGGCGGTCGTCGTCATCTTCGGCCTGGGCTTCGCCACGCTCCTGACGCTGGTGGTGGTTCCGTCGCTCTACGTGATGCTCAGTCGGCTGTCTCTGTGGCTGGGCTTCGGGCGTTCCCACGTCGACCAGACCTCCAGCACACCCAAGTCCGAGGTGGCGGGCGCCTGGCCGTCGTGATGCGCGCAAAGAGACGAGGCCGCGAGTTGTCGCACCCCGCGGCCTCGGTCGCGATGTAACTCCGGAGGGTTCGGAGATTACTCCATACTGTGTTCCACTCCCGATGGACCGTCCCGATCCCCGTGAGAGGGGCTGCCTCTTTGCCCTCTCCAACGGTAGTGCCGAACCTCGCGGTGGCCGTAACGCGGTTTTTCTCCTGTCCGGCGATCTCCATGCGCAAGAGAAAACCCTGCCCGCTCTATCGAGGGAGGGCAGGGTTCGATATGCCTTCGACAGGGAAGCTGTGGTTACTGAATGACGTCTCCGGTCACCTGGACGTCGTCGATATTCCAGCCGGCGTAGGTGACCGATTCATCGGTCGGACCGATGCCCCATCGGAAATAGAGCGTTGGTTGGCCGTCGCCGATCGACGCAGGCACGAGGTATTCCATGAATCGCCACGATTCGTCAGAGACATGGGAGTTGCCGACCGCCCAGAGGTCGGTCCAGTTGGCGCCGTCGCTGGAGACCTGGACGCACGCGTCGTCATACGGCGCCTCGATCCCGAGCCATCGCCAGAACCCCAGTCGAACGTTGGTATAGCCTTCGGAATTGACCGGTCCCATGGTCGCGTATCGCGTTTCCGCCATCCCGTCCTCATAGTCTCCATCGAGGGCGTACCCGATCACGCTCTGTCCGGTACGGCCGGAAGCGGGGTCGCCGTTCCACGAACCGTTGCCCGCCGGGGCGCCCCAAGTCCATCCTTCGTCAAGCTGCCAGGCCGGGTCCGTGTCCATGTTGGCCGAATAGATGGCGTCAGGCGCCACGGCGATTGCGACGCTGCGGCTGGTCTGGTGGATGCCGTCGGTGACCAGGAAGGAGAAACGGTAGGTGTGGAAGACCTGATCCGTCGTGGGTTTCCAGGAAACCGTCAGTGCATTGGGATCGAAATAGGCGCCCTCCGGCAGGTTGCCAACCACGAAGCGCAGTGGGCGGTCTTCCGGGTTTGTGGCGCGCAGCTTTAGGAGCAGCCGTTGTCCCGGCTGGATCTGCTCCGTCGCGTCGTCCAGGTCGAGCGTGGGGGCCTTCGAAGTCCACGCGGAGTTCTGCGGATCATGCCTTGTGGCCCCCCAATCGGTGGCGTCCGGGTTGTACTGACCGGGCAGGTCCACGACGTGGAACCGATAGTCGTAGCCGCCGACCAGAATCTCGATGTCGCCGTCCTGATCGAGGTCGCTGATCGCGGCTGTGCAGTAGACTTCGGTCGGCAGGGTCAGCATGGGGAATCCCGTCACGGTCGAGCCATCCGCCTCCCAGGCGATCAGCGGCGTGCCCGCCGCGCCGACCAGAATCTCCTTCTGACCGTCCCCGTCGATGTCGGCGATCAGTGGCGCGCTGTCGCCGGGATCGCCCATGACGGTCTTCGGGAACCCGGTCTGCGTCATCTGCCGGCCCTGATGGTCCAGGGCGTAGACCTGCGTGAACGAGTAGCCGTCGGACTCCACGTAGCTGTTGACACAGACTTCGCTGCGTCCGTCGTTGTCGGTGTCTGCGATACTCAGCGAGCCCTCGGTGTCGAACGGATCTCGGAGCCGGGTCTTCCAGATGGTGCTGCCGTTGAGGCCGACGGCCTGCACGCCGTCCTCGACGCAGAAGACCAGTTCGGGCTGCCCGTCGCCGTCCAGATCGGCGATGGCGGTTCCCTTGCTGCTACCGCCTCGCCACTTCTTGACGAGTTGGCCCTGGTGATCGAGGATGTGCGCGTAGATGTTGCTGACGCCGGGACCGTAGCCGCACACGGCGATTTCCACGTCGCCGTCCCGGTCGAAGTCGGCCACACTGATGGAGCCTTCGCAGGCGTAGCGTCGCTGCCAGAGCGAGGTGCCGTCGGCCTGAAAAGCGTAGAGACCGTCCATTTCACCGGGGTCCGCATTGAGGCCGACGAGGATTTCGCTGTCGCCGTCACCATCCAGATCCGCCAGCACCGGATAGCCGACGATGCTGTAGTACCAGCCGCCCAAGGCGATGGGCCAGCCGTCTACGTACTGGCCGCTCTCGGCGTGCCAGGCGCAGACGATCCCGTCGTAATTGCACGTTCCGACAATCTCGTAATCCCCGTCGCCGTCGATATCGCCGACCGCGCAGTAGGGCGGGTCGTAGGCAAAGGGCAGTTCCTGAGGCCAACCCGGCAGGGCCGTGCCGTCCTCGCGCCAGACCGACAGCCGGGGGATGCCGTCGAGGTTGGTCCAGGAGATAGAGGACTGAACGATTTCGTTGCGTCCATCGCCGTCCACATCCATGCAGATCGGTCCACCGAAGAACTGATCGTCGGGCGGATAGGCGACATTGCTTGGCGCCGGCCATGGGGTCTGCGCCGGCGCCCATCGGACGCCGAAGATCTTCCGGTCGTGGTGCGTCTGTCCCTCGGTCGTCACCGCGAGTCTCAGCTCAGACGTGCCGGCGCCGGGGCAGGCCAGTGCGAGCCGTACGAATCCATTCGGGTCGGTCGGGCCGGCGCCTTCGGCGACGAGCGTCCAGTCGTGGTTGCCGTAGGTGCTGTATTCGAGGCGATAGCTGTCGCCGTGGACGAACAGTAGCACGTCGATGGCATTGACGTCGGCTGCGAAGGACTCCGCCTGCCGGGGAGCGACGATTTCACCGAGGGGATGTCTCTGGCCGGCCGCCTGGAGGGCGGCATAGGCGTTGACGCGTCCGGTCCCGATGTAACCAAGGTCGGGATCGACCAGGCCGTAGTAGACGGGGTCGGTCGTGTTCTCCAGGACCGCGCGAAGCTCGACGTGGGTCAGGTTGGGCTCATGGGCCAGCACCAGTGCGGCAACCGCCGCGACATACGGCGCCGAAAACGACGTCCCGGCCGTGGCGATGTACTCGCCGTTCAGATCGGTGGTCACGATGTCCGTTCCGGGAGCGGCCATGTCCACCCACGATCCGAAGGTGCTGTGGTCTGTCTTGGCGTCTTCACCGTCCGTGGAGGCGACGGACATGACGTTGTAGTAGCCGGCGGGATAGTGGATCGCGTCCGTCGCGGAATTGCCTGCGCTGGCGACCAGCAGGATGCCGTGAGCATAGGCATTGTCGATAGCCCGCTGCACGATCGGATCGCCGTTGGGGCCGAACTCGTCGGCGCCGAAGCTCATGTTCAGGATGTCGGCGCCGTTGGCGGTGGCGTAGTACAGACCTTCGGCCACCTCTGTTGTCGTGACGTAAACGCTCACGCGCAGCGGCATGATGCTGCACTGCCAGTTGACGCCGCAAACGCCTTCGCCGTTGTCGCCGACCGCCGCGATCACGCCGGCGACCATGGTTTCGTGTCCCTCGACGCCATAGGTGGTCGACTCGGGGGTCACTTGGTTGTTGTGGCTCTCGAAGTTGTATCCGTGTACGTCGTCGACGTAGCCGTTGTTGTCGTCGTCCAGGCCGTTGTCGGGAATCTCGTCGGCGTTCAGCCAGATGTTGTCCTTCAGGTCGGGATGATTGACGTCCACGCCGGTGCCCAGGACGGCCACCACGACGTCGCGACTGCCCGTTGAGATGTCCCATGCGTCGGTCATCTGAATCAGTTGGTGTGCGTACTGGTCCGCGAAATCGGGATCGTTGGGCACGCGGGACAGATGGTACACATAGTTGGGCTGGGCGGACTCCACGTCGGGATCGCGGCGAAGTTGCGCGCAGATCGCCTCGACATCGCCTTCGATTCTCAGTCGATGGAACGACGCTCTCGTCTGCTTCGCGGAAGCCGCTTTGTTTCCGGCGTCGAGACAGACCGACTGGCGAACCTCGAATGGATGGCGTTTCTGGAGACGAAGCAGGACCGCCTCGTCGGTCTGCGAAGCCGTCTCAGGGGCCGATGCAGAGGTCGCCTTGAGCTTCACGAGGACCTCGCCAGGGACGTAACGCAGTCCGTCGGCTGGGTTCGAGCTTTGTAGAGCGGCACTTGTCTCCGCCTCTTCCTGGTGGGCCTGCTGTTCTGCGGCCCACAGCGGTGCGAGGGCGGTCATCACCAGCACAGCCACCGTGGTCCCCAGGGTCTTGCTCCGATTGCGTGTCTTCATGCGTGCTCTCCCTTCTGTTGTCGTTCACGATTCTTCGGTATCACTCACAGGGCGGCAGACTGATCTGGTCCGTTCGATGGAGAAAAGCAGCGTACGCCATGCCGGCAGGCGCGCACGCCATGCGAAATCCAGAACGAGTCCTCCTCCCTCCAACGCGTTTGCTCCGAGTTCCTCTGTGGACCGCCAAACCAGTTCCTCGCTCATGGGAAGCCCTCGCCTTCCGCACAGGGCCTATACTACCCATTGTAACGCCCCTATGGATGAGGTCAACCTCTATTCCCGCCGGAAACACCTCGATCTGCTTGGAATGGGACGGACATCATGCCTGGGAGGGGGACTGTCCCTTACGACGCTCCGTTTGCGTGTGGGACGGGACGCTTGCGTGTCCCAACGGTCGGGGAGATAATGCGTTCGTCGGCGCAGGCGGAACGAGCTGTCCGACCGGTGGTTGCGGCTGAAGCACCGGCGCAGCAGGCACGCGCTGCAAGTGGGGTGGTCTGGCGGGAAGGAGAGACGATGAGCGCCGAACAGGTAGCCAGGCGGTTTGCCGATGCGATCAGCCGCCAGGACGTGGAGGGCATCTGCTCGCTGATGACGGCGGACCATCAGTTTGTCGACCCCGGCGGCCAGGTTGTGGCCGGCTGCGAGCCGATGCGCGACGCGTGGATCGCCTATTTCCGGATGGTCCCCGACTACACGATCGAGGTTTCTGAAGTCTATGGTCGGCGTGACAACGTGGTTCTGCTGGGCCAGGCGAGCGGGACCTACACCGCCGACGGGACGCTGCGGCCGGAGAACCACTGGGTGACTCCCGCTGCCTGGAAGGCGGTCGTGAGAGGCGATCGTATCGCTCTCTGGCAGGTCTTCGCTGACAACGAGCCGATGCGTATCATCATGAGCAGAGAGCAGGCGCTCTGAAGGTCTTGAGACGATGCAGAGAACCGATCGAAAGACTTCGGCGTACGTCCATCCGGCGGTCGATGCCATGGTGACGGTGGCCTTCCCGACGGTTACCTGTCTCCTCATGGCGCGGATGGCCTTCGGGGCTCGGGCGATTTCGCCCGCTTCGCCTGCGTTCCAGGTGGTTGTCAACGGCTTTCTGGTCGGCGTGCTCGTATTTGCGGCGCGCCGCTGGAGGTCGGCCGGTCTGTTGACCGCTGCTGTTGTGCTGACCGTCGGCATGCTGGGTTTCGCCCCCGGCGCATCGGCGCGGGTCGCGGTGCACACCATCGTTCTGATGATTGCCCTGACCGGTATCGTATTCGTGAACGCGAGGCTTCTGCCCCGACCTTCGCGTCCGAGCTTCTGGCGGACGTTTCTGGCGTGGGCGGCTGTCTCGATCGCGCTCTATTTCCTGGCGGGTGTGCTTCTGTTGCTTCTGTTCCGTGCGGCGGAGGTTGCGCCATTCCTGCGCCTCTACGCGAGATTGTCCACCGCCTTGGGCCTCGGCCTTGCCCTCGGCTTCGCCCTCCGCGACCGCCTTGCCCCCGTCTTCTGTCGGGGGACCGCATGATGCCAAGATGGTTGAGGGTACCGGGAGATTCGCAGCGATTGAGTTCTCACGTGCCTTGTCGGGTGTGTATGGTCTGGAGAGACTTCGGGAGAGGATTGACATGTCACCGGTAGTATCGGCATTTCTTGAGACATTGGGCGTTGTGGCACTCGCAGGCGCCGGCGTTCTGTCAGGCCTTCGCTGTTCGAGATGGCGTCAGCCCTGGTGGTTACTCGGCTATGTAGCGCCATTTCTGCTGATGATCGCCATCAGCTTGTCGCGCTGGTGGCCGCGGCTGGAACAGCATCCCCCGTTTGAATGGGTCATGGCAGGGCGGGTGGAGTTTGCGTTGCTGGCGGTCATCTGTACCCTGCTGCTGACGACGCCGCTGTCCCGTCTGTCGCGCCGACGCGACCGGGTATGGCTCTCGATCCTCATGGTCGTCTGTGTGATGAATCTGTCGGTGCTGCCCTTTCTGGCCCCGGCCATGAACTACCATGAGCTTGCGAGTCTCCAGACCACCGTGGATTATGGCGGCGTGTGCATTCAGAGCACAGGATACACCTGTGGACCTGCGGCGGCGGTGACAGCGCTTCGTGTCATCGGCATCGAAGCGGAAGAAGGGGAACTGGCTATCCTGGCTCACACCACGCGTTTTACTGGCACGCAGCCGGATGTCCTCTGCCATGCGATTATAGAGCGGTATGGTGTGCCGTGCCGCCAAGTCCATTTCTGTAGCGTCTCAGAACTCTGCGACCGGGTGCCAGTGATCGCCGTGGTCAAGTTCGCCTTTCTGATCGATCATTTCGTGACAGTTCTGGGTGTGGCGGAATCCGTGGTTGTGGTCGGCGATCCCTTGCAGGGACGCATTGAGATGACACACGAGGAGTTCACGTCTCGCTGGCGCAGGTATGGCATTGTTCTGCGTCGTTCAGATCCGATCCCATCTAAGGCGATCTGAATCGTGGGCAATACATCACCTGGCCGCCGTGCGCGGACAACGCCGAGGCTTCCGGGGCAAAGAAGACGGGCCGGCCGTTCGCGGCTCGCCGAACGGACGGCCCGCTCAATGGTCTTGGGTTACCCTATCGGTCAGGCCAGCGCCTGCTTGCAGAACTGAACACACTTGGTCGTCTCGGCGACGGAGTCTGAGCCCTGCGGGACGGGGTACTCCAGTTCGATATCGGCCGGGATGTCCCACTTTTCTCTCTTGAGCAACTGGAGGACCAGCGCCACCGGCGTGTCGCCCTGGCCGAACGGCATGTTCGGGCCGTTGTTGACCTTGCGGTCCTTCAGGTGCAGGCTGAGAATACGATCGTGGAACTTCTCGATGATCGGAATCGGAGACTGATTGGTGCCCGCGACGTAGTGGCCGATGTCGAAGTTGATCCCGAGGTGCTTGCCGTAGGACAGAATCGGTCCATCGTAGGTCGTCGGCGTCATCTGCGTGTGGTTGTGAAAGCCGATCATGATTTTGTGCCGGTCGGCGATGGGGCCGAGCCGCTTGGCCGCGTCTTCCGACAGCTCGCGTGTGATGCCTCGGGCGCCGAGCGCCTTGGCGACGTTGAAATAATAGTCGATCTCGCCGTCGCTCATGTTGCCGTCGCCGATGTTGCCGAACTTGACGATGTGAATGTTGACGCCCGCATCATTGTACATCTTACGCAGCGCCCGGAACTTCTCCATCGGAGCCGATAGACGCCACTGGAGCTGTGCCTCGCGGTTCTGCTGCATGGCCTTGCGCTGCTCGTCGGTCATCTCTCGGCGTCCGCGCATCGCAGCGGGGACTCCGGCGTATTGTTCGACCGGCTCGCCCATCAGCTCGATCGAGCTGATCCCGCACTGGACGACGTACTTGAGGATGTCCTCCGCCGTGCCGGGCAGGTCGCGGAAGCTGTAGGTAATCGTCCCGATCTGCACGCCGTTGAAATTGGAGTTGGGTTTGCCCGCCGCCTGGGCTCCGACGCGGCGCATCGCGCCCCCCGGCGCCATGGCCAGGGCCGCCACCGCCGCCGCTCCGCCCAGCAGCTCTCGCCGGGACATTGTTCGTCGTTCGTTCGCTCGTTCGTTGCTCTTCATGGTCGTGCTCCTCAATGCGCCAACCGCTCCGTCAGATCACGTTACGGGCGGTCACTATGGGTTTTTGCCGTCAGCACCAGTTCAGGTGATCGCGGGGGGCGAGACGCCGCATGAAGAGGCTCTTGTCGGCCTCCTCATCGTTGGTGATCTTCATGTTCTTCGCATCCCAGAGCAGCGTCCGGCCGGGGTGCAGCAGGGCGATGTCGCCCAGGACGATGATCTCCGACAGCGGTCCGGCGTAGTCGAACGACGACATGGCCGTATCCTCGCCCTTGCAGGCCAGCGTCCAGTTGTCGAAGTGTGTCCGACCCTTGCAGCGGAACGCCACCGCCGGCGGGCGGGGCGTTTCTTTCATCACACTCTCGGGAATGATCCGCGCGCCCTGGCTGTGGCTGCCCGCCATGATCGAAGCGTGTTCGCCAACCATGACTGAACCGCTGTCGATCCCGCGACGCTCGGGCTCCAGATGCTTGGGACGCGGAAACTCGATGTCGTCGCCCAGGTAGTACTTCATCGTGACCGGCGGCATGTTCCCTCGCGGGCCGAACTCATACGTGATGACGCCGGACCTCGGAAGCGATCCGGGATAGGCGGGGGTCTTCACCTCCGCCCGCACGCTGAGCGGCACGCGCAGGTCCAGGGCGTAGTAGGCCGGATCGAAGATGTGTGCCGCCATGTCACCCACCGCGCCGCTGAAGTGCGTATACCGGATCCACTCTCGATTCATGTAGCTGGTGCTGAAGGGGATCATCTCCGCCCGGTTCAGGTACAGGTCCCAGTCCAGCGTGTCCGGCACGACGCTGCCCTCTACGGGCGGTTTGTCGATCCAGTAGTTCTTGGTGGAATAGCAGACGACCTCTCGGATGGGGCCGACCGACCCGGCCTGGCCCCAGTCCCGCAGCAGGGCCGAACTGGTGCCGGAATGGCCCTGGTTGCCCATCTGCGTGACGACCTTTGGATACTTCTTCGCTTCCTCCATCAGCATGCGGACCTCGTTGACCGTGTGGCACAACGGCTTTTGGCAGTAGACGTGCTTGCCCCGCCGGATGAAGTAGGTTGCGATCGTGTAGTGATTGTGTTCCGGCGTGGCGATCAGGACGGCGTCGATGTCCTTGCCGATTTTGTCGAACATCACGCGGTAGTCGGTCCAGAGTTTGATCCCGTGCAGACGGGTGCGATTCCGAGTCTGCTTGCCGCACCAGTCCTCATCGACGTCGCACAGGGCGATCACGTTGTCGGTGCCTGCCAGATACTCGGCGTTGCCCGAACCCTGCATGCCTACCCCGATGCAGGCGATATTGAGCTTGCTGTTGGGCGAGGGACCCGCCTTGAGGATATTGAACGGCGCCGTACCGACAGCCGATGCGGCCAGCGTGCTCTTGAGAAAGTCGCGACGTCTCATCGATTTCATGGTCTGTGCCTCCACCCAAAAAGGATTTCGAACGTGCTACGGCCGTCATGCCTCTGTTTTATGCCCCATAGACTACCGCACGAGCCGCGTCACCACAATCTTATCTTCGGCACAACCGGTACCAGCCCCATGGCATGCCTGCCACTTGGCAGATGGTGCGTCCTGTATCGGCCAGCACGCCGTCGAGCTGTTTGGCGAGTCCGCACACCTCGGTATCCCGTCCGAGCATGTGCCTGGCAGGCAAGCAGGGTTTGACAGGATGAGCGAGACGGCGGTAGAATCGCAGCCCAGAGAAAGGACAGGATATGTCGGAAACGAGCGGAGAAGCGATCTCGTCGGAATGCGACGGCATGGAGCGGCGCCGGCGACGCTTTCGCTGGTGGCCTGTGGTCCTGATTCTGCTCGTCCTGCTGGCCCTGGGTCTTCTCTCGCGGCGGCTGTACTGGCGGTGGCAGTTCGAGGCGCGCGTCGCGGCGCTGGAAGCGGCGGGGTATCCTGTCCGAGCCGAACAGCTCGAAGCGATGTATCCGCCGCTAGCGCCGGGGCAGGCGAACGCGGCCGACCTGCTCAGAGAGGCGGCCGAGCTCTATCGCGATTCGCTGTCGGTCCAGGAGGTCAAGCTGCTGCCGCTGGCGGGGGATGGCGAGATGCCGGCGCGCGGCCAGCCGATGCCCCCGGACGTGAAGGAGATCGTGATGCGGTTTCTCGATGAGAATCGCGAAGGTGTCGAGCGGGTACATCGAGCGGTCCGTCTCGATGCCTGCCGATATCCTGTGCTCTGGTCCTTCGATGACGCGGCCGATTGGTCTCTGCACAGGACGTATCGCAGCGGCAGTTTGCTTTGTCTGTCGGCGTTGCAGTCGTTCGACGACGGGCAGGCGGAGGCGGCGGTCGATGCGCTGATTGCCGCCCTTCGATTGGCGCGATTCGTGCGACAGGTGCCGACGGAGAGACCCACGTATCTGCATATGCGCGATCAGGTGGCAGTGACCTTGGAGTGGGCACTGGGCCGGGGTAGTCTTACCGATGGGCAACTGCACCGGCTCCAGCAGGCGATCGGCGAAAGCGATCGACCCGAGACCATGGCGCAAGCCCTGGCATGCCATCGCTGCATGATGCTGCCTGGGTTCCGGCGGCTGGAACGGTATCCGGACAGGCTGCCTCGGGCGCCGATTGCGGCGGTCTACGAAGCGATGGGATTCCCAGCGCGCGATGGGACCCTGTTCATCGATGTGGCAAAGTCGTATATCGATGTCATGCGGAAGCCGACGTCCCGTTGGCAGGCGGAGATGACGCGGGTCCAGGCGCAGTGGGAGCCACGGCTCCGCCGTTCCATGCTCCTGGCGTGCATGGCCGAGGGCGGGTTCTCAGGTGCTGTGAGAATCTGGCTCTCGCGGACTGCCCGGATCGAATGTGTACGGGCGGCTCTGGCGGTCGAGCGGCATCGCCTGGCCAAAGGCGCTTTGCCGGAGACCCTCGCCGACTGCGTCCCGGGTCTTCTTGAGAATGTCCCTGTCGATCCCTTCACAGGCAGAGAGCTGCGGTATGAGCGGCTGCGGTCGGGGTTCGTGGTGTACAGCGTGGGCGAGGACGGGCGGGACGATGGAGGCTGGGAACCTCCGTCTCGGTCCCAAAGAGCTTTGGGCCAGACGTACGACATCACGTTCGGAGTCGAACGGTAGAAATGCGGCCGCGACTGGAAATCCACCTGAAACCGTGTAACCTTTGCGAATGCGGCACGTCCTATTGAATAGGCGTGCGTGAACACAGCAGCAGGTCGGCGGCGTGCCTGAACACCAGTGTGCAGGTGCGGCGTTGCGGGAGCAGTGCAGATGTCCTTGGCGAAGTCATTTGGAAGGAAGGTCCGGGCGGTCCGCATCCGGTGCGGAGTGAATCTGTTTTTGCGCCAGATGGGCCGCGTACTGGTCGTTGCGGGCATCGTCGCCTCGTTGGCGATCCTCGTCGAGCGTCTGCTGGCGGTGCCCGTCCGAACGCCCCAGAGCCTGTGGGTGTTTGCGGCGGCCTCGGTCGCACTCGTTCTCGTCCCGTGGCTGCTGAGGTTGCCCAGCCGCATGCAGGCGTCCCTGCTGCTGGATGAGCGACTGAAGCTCAGCGAGCGGTTCAGCACGACGCTGGCGCTGGCGAAGTCTGACGATCCCTTTGCCATCGCGGCCCGGTCCGAGTCCCTTCGTACCATCGAGGGTGCGAACCTTCGCGGGCATTTTCCCATTCGGGTGTCACGCGGGTGGTTCTACGGCGCCGCCGTGTGGATCGTCGCGACAGCGCTGGTCCTGTTCCTGCCGCAGAAGGACCTGCTCGGATTCCTTCGAGACCGGCAGCAGAGACAGCAGCAGGCGGCGGAGGTCCGCCAGACCCAGACCGACGTCCGCCAGACCACGGATGCCGTCAAGGCGGCGGTGAAGGGCCTGGGCGATCCGAACCTGGCGGAAGACCTGCGAAAGCTCGACGGGCTGGCCGAGGCGGGGACGCCCGAGGAGATGAAGCGGCAGGCGATCAAGGCCCTGGGCGACCTCTCGGAGAAGATCAAGCAGATGCAGAGCAGCGCCCAGGTCGATGCGGCCGAGGTCATGCAGCAGATGCTCAAACGCCTGCGCGGCTCGGCCGATCCGTTCTCACAGCAGATTCGCATGGCGATGGCCAAGGGCGACTTCGCCCAGGCCGCTAACATGCTCGGGCAGTTGCAGAAGCAGTTGTCTGAGGGGACTCTGCCCGCCGAGAAACGTAAGGAGATGGCCGATCAGTTGCAGCGGTTGGCCCAGGAACTCCAGAAACTGGCCCAGGACAAGCGCGAGCTGGAGCAGGAACTGGAGAAGCTCGGACTCGACAAGAAAATGGCCCAAATGACGCGGGAGCAGTTGGAGCAGGCGTTGCGTCAACAGGGGCTCAAGCCCGAGATGATCGAGCAACTCATGCAGAAGGTCGCGGCCTGCCAGGCGGCGCAGGGACGTTGCGCTGCCCTGGGACAGGGCTTCGGGGCGGCCGGTAGCGGCGCGGGCGGCCTGATGGCGGACGAACTGACCGACGCGATCGATCAGCTCAACGCGATCGAATCACTTCATCAGGAGGCGATCATGCTGCGGGCCAGCCTCGACGAGATCGGCCGCTGCATGGGGTGTCTTGGCGAGGGCATGTGTTCCGGCATGGGAAAGGGCTGGAGAATCGGCTCCGGCGGGGGGCAGGGCGAGGGCATCGGTACCTCGCCGGGGGCCTACTCGAAGCCGATGGAGATCGACAGCGATACGAAGACGACACGGTCCGTGGGCAAGTCGGACGATGGGCCGATCATCGCCAGTTGGTATTTCAAGGACGCGCAGGTCAAGGGTGAGGCGCGGCGCAGCTTTGCTGAAGTGGTGCAGGCCGGGCGGGCCAGCGCCGCCGAAGCGATCAGCGAGAATCAGATCCCGCGCCGCTATGAGGAAGCGGTGAAGGAATACTTCAGCCAGTTGGAGAGCAGCGGTCCGGTGCCGTGACATTGTTCGAGTGTGGTGCTTGTGAGTGACACGTACGGCTTCCATTTCGGTCAGCCCTGGTGGCTTCTGGCGAGCGTGGCGATTGTTCCGCTGGTCTGGCTGGCCCATCGAAACCTCGCGGCGTTGGGTCCGGCCCGCCGCACGCTGGCCATTCTCTTTCGCGTCGCGGTCATTCTCCTGCTCGTGTTGCTGCTGGCTCGGCCGATGCTCGTGCGAAGGAGCCGCCGAGCGACCGTGATCGCGGTCGTGGATCGCAGCCGGTCGATCCCGACGCCTCTGGCGGATGCGGCGCTGGACTATCTGGCCAAGGCGGTCGCGGCCAAAGGGGCGGAGGATCGGTTTGCCGTCGTGGACGTGGCCGAGAGCACGCAAATCTCCCGGCTGCCGTCGGGGGACATTGCCTTCGGCCGACGCAACACCATGCTGACAGGACAGCACAGCCGCCTGGCCAGCGGGATCGAGATGGCGATGGCCATCGCGCCGCCCGACACGGCCGCACGCATCGTGCTGATCAGCGAAGGCAATGAGACCGAAGGCGACCTGAAAGCCGTCGCCGGAACCGCGGGCGCCAACAGGATTCCAATCGACGTCCTGCCCCTGCGGTACCGCTACGACAGCGAGGTGCTGTTCCAGCGTCTGGTGGCGCCCGCCCGCGCCCGCAGCGAGGAGACGATCGACCTGCGTTTTCTTCTGGACAGCACCGCTTCGGTCCGAGGCAGTCTCTTGCTGACCCTGAACGATCGGCCGCTCGATCTGATGCCGGGCAGCGCCGAGGTGGCCGTCCCGGTCGAACTGAAGGCGGGGACCAACGTCAAGACGGTGGCGGTCCCCGTTGGGACGCGCGGGCTGCACCACTTTGAAGCGGTGTTCATGCCCGATGATTCGCGGCAGGACCGGATCGTCGAGAACAACCACGCTTCGGCGGTGACATACGTTGCCGGCCCCGGCTCCGTGCGGGTCTTCGACAGCGAGGACGCCGGCGCGGATATCGCCCGGGTTCTTCAGGAGGCGGGCCTCGACGCCTCACACGCCGATGCCGCCGTCGCGCCCGACCAGTTGACGCGTCTTCTGGATGCCGATGCGGTCGTGTTGGTCAACACGCCTATTCACAATTTCACGATGGCCCAGCAGGAGATGCTGTGCCGCTACGTCAACGACCTCGGGGGCGGCCTGGTCATGGTGGGCGGGCCCGAGTCGTTCGGCGCCGGCGGATGGATCGACTCGCCCGTGGCGGAGATTCTGCCGGTCGACCTCGATCCGCCCCAGAAGAAGCAGATGCCTCGCGGGGCGCTGGTGCTGGTGATCGACCGCAGCGGATCGATGGTGGGCGAGAAGGTGGAGGTCTGCAAGGTCTCGGCCGCCGCGTCGGTCAGGCTGCTCAGCCGGCTCGATTACATCGGCGTCCTTGCGTTCGATGCCGGCTTCGACTGGCTGGTGCCGATGAGGCCGGTTGGGGAGAAGGACGACATCTACGAACAGGTTCGCCAGATCGGCGCCGGCGGCGGGACGATCATGGGCCCGGCGATGCAGGCGGCCTTCGATGCGCTCAAGGAGGTTGAAGCGGCGGTCAAGCACGTGGTCCTGCTGACCGATGGGATGACCAGCGACAGCGATCTGTGCGTCGCGTTGGGCCAGGAAATGGCCAGGAGCCGCATCAGCGTCTCGACCGTGGCGGTGGGCGAGCAGGCCAACACGCAGCTTCTGTACGATATCGCGGATTGGACGCAGGGCCGGTTCTACCGCGTGACCGACCCGATGAGCATTCCCGAGATTTTTGTCAAAGAAGCCCAGGTGGTCCGCCGATCGATGATCGTCGAGCAGACTTTCTCGCCACAGGTGGTCTACTCGCTCAGTGAGACGGTCAAGGGTCTGACGCCGCCTCTTCCGGCGCTCGACGGCTACGTGCTGACCGGTCCGAAGGGTGGACTGAACCAGCTCGTGCTGACCAGCCATGAGGCCGACCCGATCCTGGCGACGTGCCAGTCGGGCCTGGGACGCTGCGTGGCGTTCACCAGCTCGGCCGACAGCCGCTGGGCGGGGCAATGGGTGCAGTGGCCTGAGTTCACACGGTTCTGGGAGCAGGTGGTCCGCTGGGCGGGCCGGCCCTCGCAGTCGGCCGACTGCGAGATCTTCGCGGATGTGCAGGGCCAAGATGTCTCCGTCCAGATCGAAGCCTTCGACGACGAGGGCAAGTTTCTGCAATTCGCAGGCATCCAGGGTCAGGTCCTGACGCCGCAGATGGGAAGGGAATCGCTTGCATTAAGCCAGAGCGGGCCGGGCCAGTACACCGGACGATTCAGGGCGCCTGAGGCCGGCAGCTATATCGTCAACTTGCAGTACCGCCGGGTTGGCGACGAAGGCGTGCGTCTGGCCAACACGATTATGACGGTCCCATTTGCCCCGGAGTTTCGCGACCTGTGCGACAATCTGCCGCTCCTGGAGGAGGTCAGCCGCATCGCGGGAGGCCGCATCTTGCCGGCTGATCCGAACGCCGCGAATCTGTACGACTACGCTGGGCTGAGTTTCCCGGAGACGAATCTGCCGCTATTGCGTCCTCTGATGCTGATCTGGCTGGGCCTGTTTCTGTTGGATGTGGCGGTGCGGCGGGTCGTGCTCGACGTGCGCGCGGGCCTGCGACATGTGCAGACCTGGTTCCTGAGGCTCAGCCGGCGCGAGCAGGACCAGACGATCTCCCGGCTCCAGGCGACGCGGCAGAAGCTTCAGGCACAATGGGCGGCGCGAACGGCCGGGACAGTAGCGTCAACACGGTATGATGGGGCCGAACGCGTCGCTCGTCCCTCGTCGCTCGTCGCGAGCGATACCGGCAGCGAGAGAGACAAGATCGAGGCGCCGAAAGAGCAAGATAAGCAACCGGAGAAAGCCGCGACGGGCGAAGAAGCGTCGCATATCGACCGGTTGCTTGCGGCCAAACGCCGGAAGACCGGACAGGACGAGCACGACCACCTGGACAATCGGTGACTTGCAGGAGAAGAACAACATGACGACGAGCGAGAAAGAAGTGGAAGCACAGTGCCGACAGTTTCGCGAGGTGTTTCTGGCGTTGCGTGGCCAGGTCGCCAAGGTGATCGTCGGGCACGAGGGCGTCGTGGACGATGTGCTGATCGCGCTGTTCGGCGGGGGCCACGTGCTGCTCGAAGGCGTCCCGGGCCTGGGCAAGACCCTGCTGGTCCGTACGCTGAGCCAGGCCTTCTCGCTGGAGTTCCGGCGGATTCAGTTCACGCCCGATCTGATGCCCGCTGATATCGTCGGGACCAACATCGTGATGGAGGACGCCGCGAGCGGGCGGCGGGAGTTCCAGTTCCAGAAAGGCCCGATCTTCGGACAGATCATCCTGGCCGATGAGATCAACCGCGCCACGCCCAAGACGCAGTCGGCCATGCTCGAAGCGATGCAGGAGCATTCGGTCACCAGCGGTGGCCAGATCCGCCCGTTGCCCTCGCCGTTCATGGTGCTGGCGACACAGAACCCGATCGAGCAGGAAGGCACGTATCCGCTGCCCGAGGCGCAACTGGACCGGTTCTTTTTCAAACTGCTCGTCGGCTACAGCGACCGTCGGCAGCTCAAGACGATCCTCGACCGGACCACCACGGGACATGAACCCCAGGTCGAGTCGGTCGCCGACGGCGAGAAGATCCTGTGGGCGCAGAAGCTGGTGCGCCGCGTCGTGATCGCCGACCACGTGCAGGACTATGCGATTCGCCTGGTGCTGGCGACGCACCCGGAGGGTGAGTTCGCGACGGAGATGGTCAATCGGTTCGTGCGGTTCGGCTCCTCGCCTCGCGGCGTGCAGGCGCTGGTGCTGGCCGCCAAGGTCCGCGCCATGCTGAACGAGCGTTACCATGTCGGGTTCGACGACATCACGCAGTCGGTGCTGCCGTCGCTGCGGCATCGCCTCCTGCTGAATTTCGAGGGCCAAGCCGAGGGGATTCGAACCGACGAGGTGCTCGGTGATATTATCAAGAATACACCAACCACGACAGATCTGAAGGTTTAGGTGCCTTAAGTCCCTTTGGTCCCTGAGGACCTACGGGACGAAAAGGACGCAAAGGACTTGTTCTGAGAGAAGAATCCTATGCCAGGCACGCGATCGACAACGCGAAAGCTGACCGAGTTGCTGGACGCCAGATTCATGGCCCGGCTCGATTCGCTCGATGTGCTCAGCCGCAAGATTCTGCAGGGCAAGATGCAGGGCGAGCGGCGGTCGAAGAAGCGGGGCCAGAGCGTGGAGTTTGCCGATCACAGGCCCTACGTCGCAGGCGACGATCTGCGTTTCGTCGATTGGAACGTTTACGGCCGGCTCGATCAGTTGTTCCTCAAGCTGTTCCTGGCGGAGCAGGACCTGACGGTCCACCTTCTGACCGACGTGAGCATGTCGATGAGCGTGGGCGATCCGTCGAAGGCGCAGTTCGTCAAGCGGTTGAGCGCGGCACTGGGCTACGTCAGTCTGGTCAACAACAACCGTGTGACGATCAGCCTGTTCGCCGACGGGGTGCGCGTGCGGTTGGCGAACATGCGCGGCCGGGCCTATCTGCCCCAGATGGCGGAGATGCTGCTGACGGCGGATTGCGGCGGGTCCTCCGATTTCGAGAAGGCCTGCCGCGATGCGGAGAGCAGGCGGATCGGCTCGGGCATCACGATCGTGTTGTCCGATTTTCTTTTCAAGCAGGGCTACGAAGCAGCGCTGCGAAGGCTGATCGGCGCCCGTTACGACCTGTACGTGATTCAGGTGCTCAGTCCGCAGGAGATCGAGCCGAAACTGGTCGGGGACCTGAAGCTGCTCGATATCGAGGACGCCGATGTGGCGGAGATCACCGTCAGTTCCGCTCTGCTGAAATACTACAGGAGGAACCTGGCGGCCTACTGCGCTGAGCTGAACGAGTTCTGCACCCGTCGCGGTGCGGTCTATGTGCGAGCGAACTCGGCCGATTCAGTTGAGTCGCTGGTCTTGAACTATCTGCGCCGCGTTCGCCTGCTGGCGTGAGCGCGGAAGGAAGAGAGCAAAGCACCTATGCAATGGCTGACACCTTTCGTCGGACTTCTTGCTGCGGCGGTGGCGGTGCCGCTGTTATTGCTGCTCTACTTCCTCAAGCTCAAGCGGCGCGAGGCGGTGGTGTCGAGCACGCTGCTCTGGAAGCGAGCCGTCCAGGATTTGCAGGTCAACGCGCCGTTCCAGCGGCTGCGTCGGAACCTCCTGCTCCTGCTCCAGTTGCTGGCGCTGACGGCCATGCTGGTGGCCCTGGCCGGACCGGTCCTGTCACTGGACCGAGGACCGGGACAGCGCTACGTCGTGCTGATCGACCGTTCGGCCAGCATGAACGCGACGGACGTGACGCCCAGCCGGCTGGCAGAGGCGAAGAAACAGGCGAAGGTCTTCGTCGAGTCACTGCGGAGCAGCTCTGCGATGGCCCTGGCGGACCGCGCCGACCATGCGATGGTCATTGCCTTCGATCGTCACGCCCGGGTGATGTGCAACTTCACCTCCGACAAGCGTCAACTCATGGTGGCCATTGACGCCATTGAGGCCGGAGACGGGGCGTCGCAACTGAGCGAAGCCGTAACGATCGCTCGGGCGTTCGCCCAGTCTCCGGGACCGGACAACGGGCCTCGCAGCGATGAAGGGCTTGCCCGGATGGTCCTGTTCAGCGACGGATGCATCGATGACCTGGATGCCATTGCGGTCGCATCGGATGAGTTGGTCTATCATCGTATCGGCGAGTCGGCCGACAACATTGCGATCACTGCCATGAAGGCACGACGCTCGTACGAGCAGCCGGAGCAGGTCGAAGTCTTCGTATCGCTGGCCAACTACGGGACGCAGACCGCTGCGCGGGATGTGCAGCTTGGCATCGACGGTGACGTTCGCGCCGTCCGCTCCGTAACGATCCCGCCTCGCCAGGAGGGCGACGAGACCCAGGAGTGGACGCCCGGCAAGGTGGCGGTCAGCTTTTCGTTGACTCACGAGGGGCAGGGGGTCGTGGAGGTTCGGCAGTTGGAACCTGATGCGCTGGCGTGTGACGATGCCGCGTGGAGCGTCCTCGATCCGCCCCCAAAACTGTCGGTACTGCTCGTCACGGAAGGCAATCCCGTGCTGGAGTCGTCGTTGCGTGCCTGCCCGATTGCACGGCTGGACCCGTGCGCGCCCGCCGCATTCGATGCGATGGAGCCGTCGGCCTTCAGCCTCAGTCCGTACGACGTGATCGTGCTGGACCGCCATGCACCGCTTCATCTGCCGCGGTCCTGCTATCTTGCGTTCGGGGCCGTGCCTGCGGAGATCGACGTCAACTCTCCGGGCGAGCTTGAGAATCAGGTGATCGTCGATTGGCGGTCGCGGCATCCGGTGCTGCAATACGCGAACCTGACGAATCTCTTCGTGGCGCAGACGCGAGCACTCCAGTTGCCGCGCGACGCCGAGGTCCTGGCCGAGTTCGGCGAGTCGCCTGCGATCGCGCTGGTGCGTCGGCACGGCAGCACCTTCCTTCTGGTTGGCTTCGACGTTCTGGCGAGCAACTGGCCCTTCGAGCCGAGCTTCGTGCTGTTTTGCTACAATGCGTTGAGCTACCTGGCGGCGCAGCAGGGTGGCGGCGGGCCGCACGAGCTGGCGGTGGCCGAACCGATCGTCATCGACGACGTTGCGGCCGGAGGCGAGGTCGCGGTGACGCTGCCCGACGCGTCCACGGTGCAGGTCGCGCCCGACCCCGGAGGGACGGCCCGTTTCCCGGGGACGTATCGTGTGGGCCTGTACGCCGTGGACGTGCCGGAGGAGCCGAGGCGGTTCTATGCGGTCAACCTGGCCGATGAGAACGAGAGTCGCATCGAGCCTGGCGATGAAATGACGTTTGAGACGATGACGGTCTCGGCGCAGCCCCAGGGCGTCCAGCGGGCCAATGTTCCATTATGGCCGGCGCTGGTGCTGACGGCGCTGGTGCTTGCGTGTGTCGAATGGCTCATCTACAATAAGAAGGCGCGGATCTGACTTTGCATCATTGCGGATAGCGGGAGTTTCCTATGAAGAAGCTGACGGCCATGGTCCTGCTGGGGCTGATCTGTGTGACGTGTGCCCACGCGGCCGACGACGATGAGTTCGACGTGTCTTTCTCCTGCGGGTGGGATGGGTACTACCGGCCGATGGAATGGACGCCCGTCGAAGTCGGCATCAGCAGCGATCTGAAAGAGCCCTTTGGAGGGACCTTCATCGTCTCAGCGCCGCAGGACGGCCTGAACACGCTGAACGTGATGCGCGCGTTTGTGCTGACTCCCGGAGTCCCGCAGACCCTCTCGCTGGTGACCAAGCTGGCGTTCGGAATGGGCCGGTGCCGTCTGGAGATTCGCGACCAGCGGGGCCGCATGCGATGGGACCAAGGCCTGGAGATGTGGGACTACTCCAGCGGCAATCGTCTGATCCGTGTGGTTCAGGAGCGAGACCTGCTCGTCGGCGTGGTCGGCACGCCGCAATTCGGACTTCTAAGGCTGCCCCGCGAGAGCCTCTGCGTCTCCAATCATGGTTCGGGCAAGGTCTGCGTCGGAAACAAGCCGCTTCGCATGGTGCCGTGGGACTGGACCGGATTTGTGAGCCTCGATTTGCTCGTGCTGTACGATCCGGACTGGACGCTGTTGCGTGACGAGCAGCTCAAAGCGATCGGCAGGTGGGTCTCCAACGGGGGCAGGCTCCTGATTGTCCTCGGGCGGCATCCTCCCGGCCAGAACAATCCGCTGATACCGTATGTCCCGTTCCAAATCGGCGAGCCCAGGCAGACCGTGCTTGCTTCTGCGGCGCTGGCTCAGTGGCAACTGGACGCAACGCAGAACCAGACGGTGACGGCGTGGCCTCTGTTTCCCAAGCCCAACGCCGCGCCGCTCGAGGGCATCAAGATGGACCAGGGCGGATACCTCTACGGCCTGGGTTATTCCGGATTCGGGCGAGTAGCAGTGCTGGGCTTCGACCCCGCCCAGTTGGGCCAGTCCCAGGCGACGCGGGCAGCCGGTTTCTGGACCACGCACATCGCCGCTTGCCTGGTCGGGCCAGGCGATGCACTCGAAGAGACGCATCTGACGCCTGATGGTGTCGCCACGAGCCTGGGTGCGGTGAGTGGTCACAGGCGTTCGATTGCGCTGGCGCCCTCGGGCGAAGACCCGTCGCAGGACGAGGCCGGTCGCAGCGGACGGTACGGCGAAGACAGCCGCTATCGGATCAGTCTCGCTCAGATCGCGGGCAATCAGGTGATGGAGTATCTGTACCAGCTCAAACAGATGCGTCCTTTGAGCATTTGGTGGGTTATTCTCACGCTGACGGCGCTGGCGCTGCTGCTGGGTCCGATCGATTACCTGGTGCTCAAACGTCTGGATCGCCTGCCGTGGACGTGGGTGACCAGCACGGCGTGGATCGTGATCTTCACGGTCGCCGCCTACTACGGCGTCCAGGCCCTTCGCGGCGGCCGGATGCAGTTGCGGGCGGTCTCCGTGCTCGACGGCGTCGGCAGCGCGGACTGCGCGTGGGCAACCTGCTATGCAGGTCTGTTCTCTCCGCGCAGCGCTGATTACCGGCTCGAAGGGTTGGCTCCCGGCCAGTGGTGGTCCGGGATCGCCCCGAGCCAGGAGGAGATGTGGGCGCACCATCGCGAGTCGGCGATGCGGCAGATTCGCTGCGTTCAGGAAGACGGCTCAAACCTTCCCGTTTCGGTGCCGATCAATATCTGGACCGTGCAGTCGCTGGTGGGCGAGACGCCGCTGGGCCGCCTGCCTTTTGACGCCAAGGTGGACAGACGCGGACAGGAACTCGCCGTCGAGATAGCGAACTTCTCCGACGAGGCCATCGTCTCCGCCGTGGTGGTGATGGACGACGCCTGCGTGGAAGTCGGGCCGGTGGCGGCGCGGGCGACCCGGTCGTTTCAGCCGAAGGCGCGACCGTTCAATCCGTGGCGCCAGACGCAGCGCATGATGGCGAATCCGACGGGCGGCAGAGGCATGGCGTCGTTCACCGTCCCGCGATATCCCGATTCGGTGCCTCTGCCGGCGGCCAATGCGTTCCTGGCGCCGGGTTGCTTCGACCGGACGCAGACGATGCATGCCCACCTTCGCCAGGGGGCGGCCATCGTGTGTGCCGTGTTTGTCGATGCCCCGCCGCCCTTCGGCATCCAGGACCGCTCTTATGATGTCGATCACATCAAAGTCGCCAGGCAGATCGTCTTTCCCAGAGGGGCGAGTAAGGAAGAGAACCATGATTGAGATCACGAAGCTGACCAAACGCTTTGGCAACCTGACGGCGGTCGACAAGCTCGACCTGCACATCGGCGCCGGCGACATTTTTGGATTCATCGGCCCCAACGGCGCGGGCAAGACGACGACGATGCGCATCCTGGTGACGCTGATGGAGCCGACGAGCGGTGGCGCGACGATCGACGGACTCGACGTTCGCAAGAAGGGCAAGGAGGTGCGCCGACGGGTGGGCTACATGCCGGACTTCATGGGGGTCTACGACGACCTGAAGGTGTTCGAGTACCTCGAATTCTTCGCGGCGGCGTTCGGCATCGAGTACCGCAAGCGCAAGGCCATCGTCGAGGGCGTTCTGGAGCTGACGGACCTGACGAGCAAACAAGCCGCAGCGGTGGACAGTCTCTCTCGCGGCATGCAGCAGCGACTGGGTCTGGCCCGCGTGCTGATCCACGATCCCAAGGTGCTGATCCTCGACGAGCCCGCCAGCGGGCTGGACCCGCGGGCGCGGATCGAGATTCGCGAACTGCTGCGAGAGCTCAAACGCATGGGCAAGACCATCATGATCTCCAGCCACATCCTCAGCGAGTTGGAGGAGATCTGTGACCGCATCGGGATCATCGAGCACGGCCAGCTCGTCTTCGGCGGCACCATGGACGAGATCCGGCCCCGGCTGGGCATCCAACGCAAGGTCCGCGTCAAAGTGCTCGGGGATGACGGCAGGGCGACGGAACTGCTGACGGCGCTGCCCCAGATCCAGCAGGTCGAGAAGGTCGGCGATTATCTGTCCGTGACGTTTCGCGAGGGCGAGCCGACCGACGGCGTCATCGCGCGGACGCTCGTCACCGGCGGAGTTGATCTGGTGTACTTGCAGCCCGAGCAGTTGAAGCTCGACGATGCGTTCCTGAAACTGACCAAGGGTATTGTGCACTGAGACGGGTTGCGATTATGCCATATCCTGGAAGACATGCGAACCGCGGTTCTGCCATTTCGAGCGCAGTCGAGAAATCTGGCCGGGATCCGAAAGCGCATACCGTCTATGGCCAGACCCCTCGACTTCACTTCGTTCCGCTCGGGGTGACAAACGCGGGGGGGATGGAGCAGATCAACATGGTGTTCTTCCCCTGCAATTGGATAGTCCTGGAGCAGTCCAAGGTGACAGACGTATTTGCACGTGAGGACTTCACCTGATCTATATGAGATGGCCAGACCACCGTCTGCCACACGCAACAGCACCTGGAAAGATTATGATGACGTCGCAGACCACCAGAATACTGGAGCAGATCAACCCGCTGCGGCTGGCCGGGCCCTTGTTCGACAAGGAGCTGCGCGTGGCCAGCCGGCGGCGACGGTTCTATGCGATGCGTTGTGTCTATATTTGTCTTTTCGGCATCGTCGTGGTCTACACATGGCTGCTCGTGGCGCGTCCCGGACACAAGTCCACGCCCCTGGTCTGGGCGTCGCGCATGTCGGAGGTGGGCAAGATCGTCACGGCCGCGATCGTCTGGTTCCAGTTCATCATGGCGCAACTCCTCACGGCGATCCTGCTCAGTGGGGCCATCGCGACGGAGATTCGCCACAGAACGCTCGATGCGCTGCTGGTGACACCGATCAGCGACGTTCAGATCGTCACGGGCAAGCTCGTCAGTGGATTGCTCCAGCTTGTTCTTCTGCTGGCCGTCAGTCTGCCTCTTCTGGCGATCGTTCGGGTCTTTGGAGGGGTCCCCTGGAGCTTCCTGGTCTGTGGCCTGTGCCTGACGTTCGCGACGGCGGTGCTCGTCGGCGCGCTGAGCCTGTGCCTCAGCGTCACGAACCGCCAGGCGCACCAGGTGGCGACCAATGCCGTCGGGGTGTGTATGCTGTTCTGGTTCTGTACCGGAATGCTGATCGCGGTACTGGTGCAGACGAGCCGACTGAGCAACTCAACGGCGACAGGCATACTGGATCTGACGAGTCCCTACGTCGTCCTGTTCCGCCAGACACGGGCGATGCTGTTGGCCTCCGGCCCGGGACCGGTGGTCTTCCCGTGGCCGGTCCATTGCCTGGTCGCGCTGGGTGCGGCGGGGGGGCTGTTGCTGCTGTCTGTCTGGCGACTGCGAAAGGCGGCCGCCGGCGCGATGGTCACTGCCTCGCCCGAGGGCCAGAGTGCCGGAGCAGAAAGACCACGTCGTTTCTCCTGGCTGGGGCGCCGGGCCATTCGCCCGGTCAAGGGCTCGCCCATCGTCTGGAAGGAGCTGTGCCGGCCTCGCGTCCCGAGAAACCGACGAGGTATTCTGAGCGTGGTCTTTCTGACGATCGCCATTGCCCTTGTCGTTGGCTGTGTCGTGGTCCTGATTGTGGTTGGCCATGCGCCGGTCGCGTCGGTATGTGCGGGTGCGGCCTCTGTCTTCACGTTGCTCTTCATCCTGGATGTGACCACTTCGGCCGCCGGCACTATTCCGCGAGAGAAGGAGGCCCGCACCTGGCCGATCCTGCTGGCCACGCCGCTGGGCAATGGCGAGATCGTCCGCGGCAAGGCGTTCGGGGCCATCCGGAGGAGCTGGCCTCTGCTGGCGGTGGTGGTCATACTGACGCTGGCGGCGATGCTCTTGGCGCCTGAGGATGGCCGTCACTCGGAATCGGTGCTGTACAGAGTGGGGATGTCCGCGGTCAGCCTGTCAGCGACCCTCGTCTTTCTGATCACTCTCGGCTTGTACGTGGGCACACGGGTCCGAACCGCGACGATGGCGGTCGTCGCCACGCTCGGAATCTACCTGGGGACGCAGATGCTGCTCGGATTTCTGTTCTTGATCCTGGCAGTGCCAGCAAGTCATTCTTCTCGATTCGTGATTGCCAATCGCCCGTTCCTCCTGTCCATCGTCAGTCAGGTTGTCCCGGCGATGCTCTATGCCGGCGCGGGGCTGCTTCTGGCGCGCGGTGCGGTGGTCCGTTTGCGACGAAACGTCTTCTCGTAGGATTCAACAGGTTGCCGATGGCTTCGAGCACAAACCATGTGCGGCGTCTCAATCTCGGATGGCTGACCGGGCCGATCTTCGAGAAGGAGCTGCGCGTCTCGAGCCGTCGTCGGCGGAACTTCGCTCTGCGGTTCTTCTACATCGCGCTGCTGACGATCTTCGTGGCGATGGTCTGGATCAGCGTCGTGCATTATCACGGCAGCGTCGGTTTCATGCAGAGCCGCATGGCGGCCGCCGGCAAGCAGATCATCGTGACGGTGGCGTTCTTCCAGTTCATCACGACCCAGATCCTGGCCGTCATCATGCTCAGTACCGCCATCAGTGACGAGGTGTACCATCGTACGCTCGGGCTGCTCATGACCACGCCCATCAACAGCCTCCAGATCGTGATGGGCAAGATGCTCAGCAAGCTGCTGCAACTGATCCTGCTGCTGGCGATCACGCTGCCGATCCTGGCGATTGTCCGCGTCTTCGGCGGCGTCTCCTGGAGTTACCTTCTGTCGAGTCTGTGCATCACGTTGACGGCTGTGTTGCTGAGCGGCTCGGTCAGCCTGGCCTTCTCCATCCGCAACCGGCGGGCCTACGCCGTCATCCTCAAGACCGCTTTCGTCCTGGGGGCCGCATACTTCGTTCTGCCCGGCGCCCTCGGCACGCTGACCAACGCCTTCATGCCTATCCTGGGAGGCATCGGCCACCTTCGGGGGGTGTTCACTTCCAATGCGGCGGTTGCGATGCTGCACTTGAACCCGTTCCTGGCGATGTGGCAGGCGACCGAGGTCATGATGTCGCCGGGCGGCAGGACGATCCCCTTCTCCTGGCCGGTCCACTGCGTCTCCATGCTGGGTTTCTCGGTCGTGGTGCTGGCCTGGTCGGTGAAGGTCGTGCGCAAGACGGCGCTGCGTCAGGCCACCGGACAGCTCGATCCTCTGGCCAGGGCCAGGGCCAGGAGGAAGGCGTCGCGTGCGAATCCGATGTCCGACTCGTTAGATGGACCGATCAAACGGGTCATCGGGCCGCCGATCGTCTGGAAAGAGCTGCGGGCCCCCTTCATCCAGGGCGTGGACAACCGCAACAGCTACATTGGCCTTCTCGTGGCGGTCATCGCGCTGTGTGTGACCTATCTGGCCACCGCCCGGCAGGGCGCCCTGGACGAGAGCTACTCGCACGTTTCCTACGGCCTGCTCTTTGTGCTGATGGGCATCATCTTCGGCGTGGTGTTCTCGGCGACCCGAGTGACCAGCGAACGCGAGTCGCAGACGTGGCTGCTGCTGCTGACGACCTCCCTGGGGGATTGGGACATCCTCGTGGGCAAGGCGGTCAGCGCCTTTCGCCGATGCCTGCCCATCTGGGGTCTGCTGGCCGGACACGTGTTGCTGTTCATCTTTGTCGGGTACATCCATCTCATCGTCGCGTTCCACCTTCTGCTGGTGGCCGTGTGGGTGAGCTTCTTCGTCGTGGCCGTCGGGCTGTACTTCAGCTCGCGTTTCGGGCGCACAACCTCGTCGGTTATCGCGAGCTTCGGGCTGCTGCTGACTCTGTGGGCGGCCGGGCCGGTGCTGGCGGGCGTGCTCGGCACGATGACCAAGAAGATGGACCTGTTCGTCGCGTACATGATGTTCCATCCGGCGATTCAGACCGAGCTGATCTTGAACGCCGCCGGCGGCGCGCAGAACGCTGAGCTGCCGCTGGGGAGTCTCGTTTACGCCGGCGAACGCGTGATCTTCGGAATCAACCAGGAGGTGTTTAGCTTCTGGAAGATGACCGGCATCCTGGCCGGTACGGCCCTGGTCTACATCGCCGTAGGCGTGCTCTTCCTCTGGCACGCCAAGGGCCGGCTTCGCAAAAGCCTCTTCTGACGACGATGGGAGAACCAGTGATTGACATGGCACCGAAGCGATGGGCGCCGACGGTGAGTCTGTCCTGGCTGACGGGGCCGATCTTCGACAAGGAGCTGCGCGTCTCCAGCAGGCGTCGCCGCAATTATGTGCTGCGCTTCGTCTATGTGGTGTTCTTCCTGGTATTCGCCGGTCTCATCTGGATGGAGGAAATGCCGAGCGGCGCCGGTTCGGTGTACCAAGTCTCGCGCATGGGCCGTGCGGCCCAGCAGATCGTGGTGTCCGTCGTCTGGTTCCAGTTCATCGCTTCTCAAGCCGTTGCCATCGTCATGCTGAGCACCGCGATCAGCGATGAGATCTACAACAAGACGCTCGGCCTGCTGATGACCACGCCGATCAGCAGCTTTCAGATCGTCATCGGCAAGCTGCTCAGCAAGCTGCTTCAACTGGCGCTGCTCCTGGCAATCACGCTGCCGCTGCTGGCGATCACGCGGGTTCTCGGCGGTGTCCCGTGGGGATATCTGGTCGGCGGGCTGTGCGTCACCCTCAGCACGGCGCTGTTCTGTGGGGCGCTGAGCCTGTTCTTTTCGATCTTCACGCGCAAGGCGTACGCCGCGATCATCACGACCGCGATAATGGCCGCCGTGTGGTTTGGCCTGGTGCCTGGAATCAGCATACCGGCCCTTCACAACGTCATCTCGGAACGAGCGATCACCGACGCATTGTGTCGCGTGAATCCGTATTGCGTGCTGGTTGCCGACACCATCCGCCTGATGACAGGTCAGTCGATCAGTTCCGTCCATTGGACAGCCCACTGCGGCGTATCGCTGGCCGGCTCGGCGCTGCTGCTGTTCTGGGCGACCGTCTTCGTCCGCAAGGCGGCGCTGCGCCAGGCGGTGGGGTGGCAGCCTCAAGTCCGCAGGACTTGGGGATGGCATAGATCAGGACTGGATGCAGAGAGACACCCTCCCCTCCCGATGTCTATTGGGACGCTTGAGGCTGCCACACGAAGGTCTTTGGTCCGGCGTGTGACGGGCTCGCCGATTTTCTGGAAGGAGCGTCGTTCGCCGCTGCTGGGTCGGCTCGGTCTCGGCAAGATCGTTATCGGGATCGTCTTGATCGCATTGGCGGTTCTGGCCTACGTTTCGTGCGCCAGGCATAACATGCTCAGCGAAAGCGAGACACAGGTTGCCTATGTGGTCGTCTTTTTCGCATTGGGGACGCTGTTCGCGGCGGTCCTGCCGGCGACGTGCATCACGAGCGAGAAGGAATCGCGGTCGTGGCCCATTCTTCTGACGACGCCGATCTCGGACCGGGCCATCCTCTGGGGCAAGTTCCTCGGCGCTGTGCGTCAGTGCTCGATCGCGTGGCTGCCGCTGTTCGCGCACGTGGGCCTGTTCACGGCGTTGGGGACGATCCGTCCGATTGGCGTCGTGCAATTGGCCGTTGTGGCGGCTTGGTTGACCGTGTTTCTCTGTGCGACCGGGCTGTATTTCACAAGCCGCCTTGCGCGAACGACGACTGCCGTGATCGCCAATGTCAGTCTGGCAGCCGGCCTTTGGGCGCTGCTCCCTCTGTTCCTGGCCATTGTCGACGAGGTGTTCCGGATTCACGGTCGCTTTCCGTCGGTGTATGCTGACACGAACCCCTTCGTTCACGCGATCGTCATTACCGACGCAACGGCGCGCCGACAGCTCCATGACTACAATTGGATGCAGGATGGAATGCGTCGGGCCGGCGAAGCGACCAAATGGATCCTGCTCAACGGTGCGCTCTATGTCGTCATCGGACTGGGCTTCCTCGCGCGCGCCCGGGCGCGCCTCCGGCGAAATCCTGTCTGATCCTGCTCTCATTTGCCCTCGCGAACGACACTCGGACGCTTGAGCCTTGTTCGCATTGCCGTCTCGGAGTATGCTGTGATCGCTCTGAAACCAATGTCCGCACAGTTCGGGAGGTACGCACGATGGCACGTCAGATCACAGACATGATGGTCAGGCCCAGGTTATTCTTGGCCGTAGTGTTTCTTCTTGTTTGGGTCGTAGGCGGTTGGACCGGAGCCGCGACCTTAAGGAGTTCCGCCCTGCGCGTGGAGATCGACGATGCAACAGGCCAATGGCGGTTGTCGGACGAACGTTCCGGCGTGACGTGGCCTTCTGAGGGCATGGCGAGTCCGGGCAGAGCCGCCTGGCTCGAAGGGGATTTCGCCCGGGCCGAACGCGGCGGTGAGAATTCGGTGCGGCTGGTCAAGGAAAGCGGCAGGGCGGTCACATTCGCACTGGTGCACGGTGGCGAGGCGCTGGAGATTCGCTACGAGAGCGCGGACGACGCGACGATTCGCGTACTTGACGATGCCCTGACGATCGCGGGCGACGACGACGGCTACGTGATCGTCCCGTGCCGGGAGGGCCTGCTGGTGTCTGCCGATGGAGACAGGGTTTTCAAGCAGACCTTCGGCACCTCGGACTACGAGGGCTGCCACATGAACATGCTGGGCCTGGTCAAGCGAGGCTCGGCGCTGATCGTGACGTGGGACGATGCCTACGTGTTTCCCGAATTGGAGCGTGCGGTCCCGGAAGGGCAGGCCGAGGGCCGCAAGCTGACGACGACGTTCGAGATGCGGCGCAGCGCCAAGGTCTTGCGGCTGATGCCCCTGGGACGCGGCGATTGGAACGACATCGCGCGAGCGTACAGGCAACACGCCGGCCAGCGGGGGTTCGCGGCAACGCTGCGCCAGAAGATCGAGCGGGACAAGCACCTCGAACGAATGGTCGGCGCATCGAACGCCAAGCTGTGGACCTGTCTGGCGCGCCGGATGAACGAGGACAGCACCGCTGAGGAGTCGGTCCAGGTCCGCTGGACGTTTGACGAGGCGGCCCGGATTGCCGAACACCTGCACAACGACGTGAAGCTCGACCGTTGCTTCTTCATGATGGGCGGCTGGACCGAGGGCGGCTACGACTGCCGGCACCCCGACAACCTTCCGGCCAACCCCGAGTGTGGCGGCAACGAGGCGCTGGCCGATGCGGTCCGGCGCGTGCAGACACTGGATTACGTCGCCTGTCTGCACGACAACGTGCAGGACATGTACCGGGACGCCAAGAGCTGGGACCCGGGATTCATCGAGAAGCACCGCGACGGCTCCCTGATCGCCGGCGGGCGCTGGCTGGGCGGCCGGGCCTACATGGTCTGTGCGCCGAAGCAGTTGGAGCTGGCCCAGAGGCCCCAGAACCTGCCTGCGATTCGCGAGCTTTTTGCGCCCTGGAGCTACTTCATCGACACGACGTACGCCGTCGGGCCGCGGGAATGCTTCGACCCGAACCATCCGATCGGACGCAACGACGATATCGCGTGGAAAATCCGCCTGAGCGACTACGCGCGAAATGTGTTCGGCCTCTTCGGCAGCGAGTGCGGGCGCGAGTGGGCGCTGCCCCACAGCGACTTCTTCGAAGGATTGGTCGGCGTAAGCGGGCGGTACTACCACAACCTCAAGCCCGAGGAGTTGGGCGCGACCGTGATTCCGTTCTTCGAGATGGTCTATCACGACTGCCAGATCTGCTACGGCAAGTACGGCTACCGCGCTGAGGAGGCGGGGGAGTACATCGCACACCACGTCCTGTGCGCCAGGCCGCTGCACTACCATTCATTTCCCGACCATCTCTACTGGCAGTCGGAACGCCGGACCGAGCCGGAGACGCCCACAGCACCTCTGGCCTGCTACACGCGCAGCGACGGTGGCTGGGCGGAGGGGATGCACCCGCTGGACGTGTTCATCAAGAACACGCACGAAGTGCTGGGCCCACTGCACCGTGTCACCGCCTATGACCGGCTGACGCAGTTCGACTATCTCTCCGACGACCGCAACGTCAGGCGAGCGGTTTATGGGAGCGGCACGGACGTAACGACCGTCATCGTCAACTTCGGCGCGGCCGATGCCGAGGTGGCATGCGAGCTTGGCGGACGCACTATCCTGCCGCCCTGGGGCTTCGTCGTCGAAGGACCTCGGTTCGTCGCCTTCCACGCGAAACGCTGGAGCGGCACGGACTACGCGCAGGCGGCCCTGTTCACGCTTCAGTCGGCCGACGGCAAGCCTCTGAAGGAGTCGGCGTCCTTTCGCGTCTTCCACGCCTTCGGTTCGGCTGCACTCTCCTGGCAAGGCCGGACTCACGAGGTCCGCCGCGAAGAGGTCATCGAGCAGCGCGTCCAGTGACGCAGGAACGATGCATGCCCAAGGAACTCGGTGGGAGGATGGGCGATTGGCGGTATTTGGAAATGCAAAAAGCGGCTGATGAGACTCGAACTCACAACATCGACCTTGGGAAGGTCGCGCTCTACCATTGAGCTACAGCCGCAACTACGATTGAATTGTATGGCCCCTTGGGGAACCCTGTCAAGCAAAAATCCTGCCCGGATTGTGTCCGGTCATCCATGGGTGCAGGTGTGAACCGTCGGTACGAGAGCGGCATGAAGGCCGCAGAAGGGGATGTCAACCGATGGAGTCGACGCAGATTCAAGCGAACCGCCTCTATGGCGACTTGGCTTACCTTTGGCCTCTGGTCAGTCCGGTCGAGGACTATGCCGCCGAGGCTCGATGCTGGCAAGATGTGCTCCGGAGCAAGCTCGGACCCGGACGGCACTGTCTTCTCGAACTGGGCGCTGGCGGCGGGCACCACCTCTCGCACCTGACCGCCGACTTCGAGGCGACCGCTGTCGACCTCTCGGAGGCCATGATGCGGCATTCGAGACGCCTGAATCCTGGCGTCGAGCACCTTGTGGGCGACATGCGGACCGTGCGTCTGAACCGGAAATTCCAGGCCGTGCTCGTTCACGATGCGATCAGCCACATGCAGACGGAAGCCGATCTGAAAGCGGTGTTCGCCACCGCCGTGACGCACCTGGAGCCGGGCGGCGTCTTCATCACTTCCCCGGATCACTTCCGCGAGACTTTCCGCGATCCCACGGTGGACTCCAGCACGAGGTCCGACGGCGAAACGGAGCTGACGTTCATCGAATTCACCTGCGACCCGGACCCCGCCGACACGACGATCGAGACGGTCTTGTTCTATCTGATTCGTAAGCGGGATGGACTGCGGATCGAAACGGACCGACTCACGACAGGGCTGTTCGGCCGTCAGCGGTGGTTGGACCTGATGGCCGAGGCTGGCTTTCGGGTCGAGTGCCACCAGCGCGACGTGGGCGATGTGGCTGCGCAGCCGGACCTGCTGGTCGGCACGCTTTCCGGCGCGGCGACTTGATTTGTTCTGCCCCCCGTGCTATGAAGGGGGCGCCGAATGTGGATGTGTCCGGTCGCGATGCCGGACACTGAGCAGACGCAGCGGATGAATGGCTTGACGGAGTACATGCGATGAGAAATCTACTGCCCCTTGTTCTGATGACGGTTGCGGCGCCGGCTTCCGGCCAGCCGCTGATTTCACCGGAGATTCATGCCGATGGACGCGTCACGTTCCGGCTGCAGGCGCCCAACGCCAGGGAGGTCGTGGTTCGCTGTGAGGGCACCAACGCCTCGGCGATGCAGAAGGACGACCAGGGTGTCTGGTCGGTCACGACCGAGTCGATGCCGCCGGACATCTATGCGTATTCGTTCAGCGTTGACGGGCTGCGGACGATCGACCTGGCCAATCCGCTGCTGAAGTACAATCTGCTCAGCACCGACAGCCAGTTGCACGTGCCCGGTCCGGCGACGCTGGCCTGGGAGATCGGCAACGTTCCGCACGGCGTGCTCCACCGGCATTTCTACCGCTCTGCCATCATCGGCCTCGATCGGCCCTTCGTCGTCTACACGCCGCCGGGGTACGATCCGGCCGGCCGGACGAAGTACCCCGTGCTCTACTTGCTGCACGGCTTCAGCGACGCCGAGGACGCCTGGACCAGCGTGGGCCGCGCGAACGTCATCCTCGACAACCTCATCGCGCAGGATAAGGCCAGGCCCATGCTGGTCGTGATGCCTCTGGGCTACGGAAACAGCGAAGTGATCGCCGGCGGCTGGGCGGGCCTGCGCAACATGGCGGTCTGGCGAGACAGCAACGAGAAGTTCCGCGATGCCTTGCTGGCCGAGGTGATCCCGCAAGTAGAGAAGGTCTACCGCGTCTCGACGGATCGCAATGATCGCGCCATCGCGGGTCTTTCCATGGGCGGCACGCAGTCGCTTCTGGCCGGGCTCAACGCCCTCGACCGTTTCGCTTGGATCGGCGCGTTCAGTTCCGGCGGCCTCGATGCCGATTTCGACCGGCGATACCCGGCGGTGGACGGAAGCCTCAATACGCGTCTGCACCTGTTCTGGATCTCGTGCGGACGTGAGGACGGCCTGCTGAGCGTCAACCAGAAGCTTGTCGACTGGCTCAAATCCAAGGGGGTGGCGCCCAGGTGGGTCCAGACGGACGGGGGCCACAGCTTCAGGGTCTGGCGCCGCAACCTGATCGAATTCGCGTCGCTGATCTTCCAGGATCGGCCGTAGCACACGCCTCATTTCGCAGCCGGCAGCGCGGTATAGGCCCGTCCTTCGGCAGGCTCGGTGACGATGCCCTGACGGGTGGCAAACGCGACGGGGTGCGACTGGAGCCGCCTGCCGTCGACCGGCGAGTAGACGCCGAAGTGCAGGTGCGGGAAGGTCGAGTACCCGGTGTTGCCCGACAGGGCGATGCGCTGTCCGGCCTCAACGCGCTGCCCAATCTCCACGAGCACGCCGTTCTGCCGGAGATGGTGGTATTCCCCGATCGTGCCATCGTCGTGTGCGATCGATACGAAATTCACGCGGCTCTTGTACTTCTTGGATGGTCCGCCGGTCTTGTATGATTCCTCGAGGTCGACGACGACGCCGGAGCGGGCCGCACAGACCGCTGTGCCTTCCCGCATGGCGAAGTCCACTGCATATTGATCCTGATCGAAGTGTGTCAGTGTACCGTTATAGCCCTGGGACACCCGGAAGGACCGGCCCGCCTCGAACGGGAGCAAGTACAGGGTGTTCTCATCGTGTCTGGCGTGTACGTTGCCCTTGACCCACTTGAAATGGAATCGCCATGAACACGGCCGGCTCGGATTCTCCGGGACGATCCGGACGGCCTCGGCTTCGGAACCGGCCGGGCAGGTCTCGGTCTCCGGACGAATCCAGGTCACACGCACGTTGCTGCCGTCGACAGTCATCGTGACCGTCACGTCGCACGGCGCGTGATTCTCCACGATCAGGTTGACGCCGTCGCCCGATGGGACCCGGCGGACAGATACGGCCTCGTCTCGTCGCGCCGGCCGCTCGGCCCCCAGCAGGATGCCGATCCACATGGTCGACAACAGAAAGCCTGCCCACACGAGAGCTCGTTTCCCGATAGTCGAATGACCTCTGCCGGATTGTGGGTTTGTCATTGCCACTGCCGTTTCGTCCTTGCTACTTGATGTCCCCTCACGACCGCTGCACCAGATCCGCCCCCATGGGGTGCCACATCCACGGTATTGCGATTATAGCATCGCCTTGGCAGCAGAGCAACTGCTTGTGTTGCGGAAGGCGTCGTGCGTGGCAGCCTCATCCGCCGCAGGCGGATGAGGCTGCCACGTCACTGCCGGACGCTCCCAACGGCAGGGCTTGCTGCGCTGGTCCATCCGGGCTATAGTGACGCGTGGATTCGTCGCCATGGGGTCGTGGCATGCAAGCTATGACGCCCGACGCGGCCATGCGGATTCCAGGAAACTGATTGAGGAGTGTAAAAGTATGAGCAGATGGCTACGGTGCGCACTGATATTCTTGTCTCTCCTCGGAAGCGGCTGTGCCGGCCGGATCGCAGATGACCTGACAGTCGAAGCGGTGAGCTTCGCGCATCCTGATGAGGTCGTGAAGGGTCAGGGCTTCATGGTCCTGGCAGATCGACGCGAGTTCGCCGTCATGGCCTTTGTCAATGCCATGGGCTATGACGACGAAGCGCAGGGACAATCTATGCATCCGGTTCGTGTCAAGGTGCGCCGGCTGGTATCGCAGAACCTTGCAGCACACGCGGCGAAGGTCGAAACCTGGCGGCAATACTACGAGACGAGGAAGCTGGCGACGTTTCAGTACCTGGACTACGCCCTCAGCCTCAGCGCAGAATACCCGTTCCGCCGGATCCGGCGCGACACGGAACTGGGATACCCCGTGACGGCCGAGAGGCTCAAGGACTTCCCTGAGATTCTCAATGACTTCTGGGTGACCGGCGGGCTGGATGAGATATGGAAGCAGGTCTTGCCTGACTACGCGGACGAGCTGCGAAAGTATGACCTGGCCCGGATGGAACGGCAAATGACCTTCCTCTGGCAATACCTGAGGATGCCGCGCCACGACACGCTGACGCTCGTGAACGTCCCGGACCTTCTGGATACGCACTTTCATGCCATCGGGGCCCACTACGAGAATTACTACTACACGGTGGAAAGCCCGGGCTCGCACTCATACGGCCTGAACATCCACGAATACCTGCACTCGATCGTGAACCCCATCGTCAAGGCCCGCGCCGGCCTGGTGAAGGACACGGTCATGCCATACTACGAGGCAGGCAAGGACAAGCCGATAGCACAATCCTATCGAGAGCCGGTCTGCTTCACGTACGAGTGCATGGTGCGCGCTCTGGACCATCGCTTGAATGCACTCTTCTCCGGCACGCCGGACGCGGAGAAGCGGGCCGAGGCACGCGTGGTCCAGTTGGATCAGGATGGGCTGACTTTGTCGCTGCCCTTCTATCGGCTCCTTGCCAACTATGAGCAGAGTGACAAACCCTTCGATGAATTCGTGCCGATCATGCTGGCCCGACTCCCTGCGTACGGCCGGTGAAGCGAGAAGAGAGAGCTGATTGGCTCACAGAGAAAGCACGTCCACCGCTTAGTTGAAAGGAATGATCATGAACCGTCGTCGCATCGCTGTTGTCGCTGTCACCGTTGTTCTTGTCTTCTGCCTGCTGTATGCCGCCAAAGCGATTGCGGCCGAACTGGTCAAGGCCAAGGACGGCTCAGGCGTCGTGGGCTACAAGGACACACCCGTGCTGCCCTGGTGCGGGTACCACGTGCACGATCCCGACCGGCCCAAGCCGGCCAAGGTGACGCCGGGCCGGCGCGGCGCCGCGCCCTCCGATGCGGTCGTTCTCTTCGACGGGACGGACCTGTCGCAGTGGCAGCCTTCGGACTGGAAGGTCGAGGATGGCGATCTGGTCGTCGTCACGGGGAGCCTGACGACGAAGGAGTCGTTCGGCGATTGCCAGCTTCACGTCGAATGGCAGGCGCCGAATCCGCCGGTGGGCGAGGATTGGGACCACGGCAACAATGGCGTCACGCTGATGGGCCTCTTCGAGATTCAGGTGTTCGACACGTACACGACGCCGCTCTATCCCGATGGCCAGGCGGCGAGCGTCTACGGCCAGACCCCGCCGATGGTCAACGCCTGCCGCGAGCCGGGCCGATGGCAGACGTATGACATCATCTTCTTCGCTCCCGTCTTCGAAAGGGACAAGCTCGTCAAGCCCGCCTATGTCACGGTCCTGCATAACGGGATTCTCGTCCACCACAACCAGCAGATCTACGGCCCCACCGGCCATCGGATCATGCCCCAGTACGACCGGCCGATCGCGCCGAAGCGACCGCTGGTGCTGGCGGGACACAACAATCCGGTCCGTTTTCGCAACATCTGGATTCGCCCTCTGTGACCGGCATCGGTCATAGAGGAGCAGCCCGTCAATTGTAGAGCATGGGCTCCTTGCGCCAGTCTTTGTCGATGTCGTGGCGATATTCGCTGACGCGGGGTCGTCGTTCGCGCAGTCGGACGGATTCGATGCCGAGATAGCAGCCCGTCGAGGCGGGGTTCCTTCCGACACATTCGAGCCGCAGCGTGTATTTGCCCGGCTCGGGCCAGAAGTCCAGCAGGTGGAACTCGCGCGACGCAACGTCCTTGCTGTAGAGGTCCATGACGCCGCCCAGCTTGACGGCGTTGAGGTAGGCCTGATATTGGCCGAAATCATAGGATTTCGTCAGGACCAGCAGCAGCCGCTTGGGCTCTTTCTTCTCGATCTCGAAGGGAATCTCGACCCATGCGTTGTCCGGGCTGTCGGGCTTGTACAGCAGATGCCCGTCGGGATAGAGGTCCAGGTTCTGCGCCTCGGCCTGACCTTGGCCGTGATACTGCTGGGCTGTGAACTGGCGGGCGGCAATGACCCGGTCGAGGTTGGGCAGCGTTCGCTCGTGCGGGGCTCGCGCCGTGAACGTCGGCCGGCCCGTCTGATACCAGAACGCGACGCTGGAGTAGTCATCCTCCCGCTCGTTCCAGCTGTGCGATTTGTACTGCGGATTTTCGTCGGGCGACATCCAGCCGAAGTGCTCGAACGTCACCTTGATTCCCTTATTGAAGACCAGCGGGTCCGCAATGTGCCAGCGGTAGGCGGAGGTGTGCCCGCCGACGATGCCCCATTCGTCGAAGTAGGGCACTCCGAAGTACGGCGTGCTCGTCGTCTGGAGACCCCAGGCGGAGAGGAAGTAGTCTTCGGTCCCGGTGCCCCAGATCGAGGGTTTGGCTTCGCCGTCGATGTAGATCTTCTCGTCGCCTTCGCCAAACCAGGATGGGCTGCGCGTTCGCACGCTCAGGACGGTGCCGACGTAATGTCCCTTGCCCTGCGTTTCGAGGATCACGTAGTCCTTGCCCTTCTCGACCGGGTATTCCTGGCGGTACTGGGCGTAGAAGTAGGGCGTGTCCCTGGCAATCTTGTCCTTCTTGATCCAGTCGATGTTGAAGTAGAGCAGGCTGATCGGTTTTTCGCTCTGGTTGACGACCTCGACGCGGGCGGATTTGCGGAAGGGCATGTGCCAGAAGCAGTTGTACGAATCGGCGTCCTCGACGATCACCGGCAGGCTGATCACCTCGCTGCGCTTGCCGAAGCTGTTGGCGAAGAAATCGCCGACGGGGGCCTCGACGCCGGGCCGCTCGTCGCCGTCCCAGTAGATTCGCAGCAGCATCTCCTGGTGGTTGGCCGATCCGTTCTTGGCCCAGGGGTGCGGCTCCGGGCCGAGGAACGTCATCCAGATGTGTGTGATGACCCCGGGACCCTTGACGTCCATCAGGACCTTCGTCTGGCCCGGCGGGACGCTGCTGTTGTCGCTGTTGCTGTTCGGGTCGGGTTCGCCCTGCCATTCGCGCGGGTTCGAGCCCAGCTTGGCGGTCGAGGTCGCCCTCATGCTGCGGCCTTCATGGGGTCGCGCCAGGTCCGCCAGAAAGTCGGCCCAGCCAGTTACGCACAGACAGAGAACCAACAGAACCGCCACCGCCTTGATCCGCTCGCTTGCCATACCTCACGCTCCTGACTCGATGTGACCATACCCAGGTTCATGCCGCACACGCTGCCGCGACCATACCCGAACGGTGAGTATGTAGTCAAGCCATGGCATCATCTTCCTTGGGCGGCCAATGCCTACTGTCGCTTCTTCAGCATGTGGCAGGCGAGACGCCGGACGCTGGCAGAAGGATCGTTCGTCGCTCGGCTCAAGGCGGCGATATCCTGCTCCAGCATCTCTGTCGGGCCCGCGGTCTGTGACGCACCAAGAAAGGCCGTAAAAGCTTCTTCGTGATACCTCTTCAACTCGCCCTCTTCGCGTCGCACGCGCCCCACAGCCTTTCTCACATAGGTCTTGGTCCGATCCAGCGCCTCTTGCCAGTCGAACTCGGCCGGCACCGGGTGAGGGACAATCAACTCGCAGAACGGCAAGGATGCGACCGAATAGCCGTCCTCCTTGCGGACCAGAAAGGGGCCTGCGAAGGACAGATTCTCTTCGCATGGAACCTCTGCGGCCAGCTTCAAATCATGCAGGCAGTCCTCGCACAATCGCAGCTCTCCGTAGTAGAGATGCACCCGCCCTCCAATCTGCGACAGCAAGTCGGGCGTCGGGAACATCAGGCAGCCATGCTTGTCGCAATGGGCTCCATCGCCATGAGCGGCATTCCGGCACAGCCCCAGGATGTGACCCAACTCATGCCTGAGCATATCGATCCTCGTCTGCTCGGGCCAGGACCGCGCGTAATCGACGTTCCAGAAGATGGCGGTAGGGCAGGTGAACAGGATATGAGGTTCACGCATTGCCCCTTTGAACGTCGTCTTGCTGTCGTAGGCGACGATGTGGAGATACGCCGCCTGCGTACCATCGCCCGGAGCGGGGCCGTCGGTGCACAGGATTGACGCCGCACTGCGAGGCAGGTTCTCGAATTCGGAAGCGGGAATCGGCGGATCGAGAACGACTTCGACGCCATCCGGCTTGGCACAGTGTTCGCCCAGAAACGCCTTCAATTCGTCGACGAAAAAGGACGGCAGGTCCACGCCTTCGGTTCGGTCGATCTCCACGTAAAGACGTGTACAGGGTCTGTCCTGGAGGTAGAGTCGCTCGGGATACATGTAGGGTGCGGGAACGGAGGAGCGGGAGGCGCAGCCGAAGAGCGCGGCGATCGAGAGCAGGGTCACGATCTTACGGGCGATCTTCACGGGTGTCGGGCGATTCATATCCGAAAGAGTCCTTTGGCGGGATGTCAGGCCAGAACGCCGCCGACGATCGCGCCGACCAGGAGCATCCCGACGCCGCTGGCGGCCAGCAGGAATCCACCGGCGCCGGCCAGAAGGCCCACCACAGGCATGCCGGTCAGGGCGGTGGAGAAGACCAGGAAGAACACGCCAAGCGCGATGGCGGGGAAGAACACCGCCACGACGGCCGGACCGACGCCGCCGGCCTTCTTGCCCCCGACCAGACCGGCGATCAAAGGCCCGAACACCGGCAGCCAGAACAGCAGCAGCGAGATCACGAACATCCACACCACCGCTGCTCCAATGCTGCCCTTTCTGCGTGCTGTTCTGGCGCTCACCACGGCTCCTTTACGTCATATCACGCAGGGGGGGCGCGACAGACTACAGAGATTGCCCCATTCTGCCGGCCCAGTGCTCATCCGGCCCGGCGCTCGCCGACGCCGGGCCGGGCTGCCGCGAATGACGTGTCCTGTTCCGAGAGACCAGAAACCAGTTTAGCTCCGCTTGAGCAGGTCTCTGATCTCGGTCAGCAGAACCTCTTCTCTGGGAGGCGCCGGGGGCGCTGCCGGGGCTTCTTCCTGCTTCCTCTTCAGCGCGTTCATCGCCTTGATCGCCATGAAGATCGCGAAAGCAATGATCAGAAAATCGATGACGGTCTGAATGAACTTGCCGTAGTTCAGGGTGACCGCGGCCGTCTCGCCCACCGCTTTCTTCAGGGTAAGGGACAGGTCGGAGAAATCCACGCCCCCCAGCAGCAGCCCGATCGGCGGCATGATCACATCGGCGACAAAGGACGACACGATCTTGCCGAAGGCGCCCCCGACGATGATGCCCACGGCCATGTCCACGACATTGCCTCTCATGGCGAACGCTTTGAACTCCTGCAACATACCCATACTCATGGCTCCTTACTCAAGGGTTTTGCTGGGTCCCCAATATGCCGGCTGGTCAGACGGTCTGGGCAGCCGCGATTCTCCATTTCCTTCGTGAACGGTGCTCCTGCGCACGATGTGTCCCGACATATAGTCGTTCCGGTCGGCATCGGTTCAGTCTATCCTCTACAAAAATCGCCGTGTCCAGATCTGTCGGCGGTCGCCTGGCCATGCCTGTGGTGTGTGTTGGTGACCGACCTTGCGGGTATGAGTCCTTATCTCGATCCATTCCCCCACCCTTTCAACGAATGGCACCGACGTCCCCAATTCGGCGTCCAATATGGCCAGGGCCGGGGGCGACTGTCAAGTCCTATCCTCGCTTCCGGTTTGCCAAGTCTATTGACAGTCGCTGCTTGCGGACGTCTAATCGGTCAACGAAACCACAGCAGGATGTGTCCAAACGTGCTGGAGCCGGATATGAAGAGACTCTGGGTAAACGCGAACCCGTACGTCAAGGAAATCGCCATTGCGGCGTTGGAAAGCGGCGCCGAGGCGGTCGTGCTGCCTGACGGGCATAGCGATACCGTGCGGCAGTTCGGCAGGATCAAGACGGTCGAGACCTCCGGCGACCTGAAGCCCGGCGTAGACGTCGAGTTCATCGACATCAGCAGCAAGGCCGACGAGGACCGGGCCGCCGCCGTACCCGCCGGCAAGCTTGTCGTCCTGAAGATGCTCGACTGGACCATCATCCCGATCGAGAACCTGCTGGCCCGGCGGGGCGGAAACCTGATTGTCCAGGTCGAGAACAGCGACCAGGCCAGGCTCATGGTCGAGATCCTGGAAAAGGGTGTCGACGGCGTCCTGCTCAATACGACAAACGTCAACGAGATCAAGAAGACCGCCCAGATCGTCCACGGGGTCAGCGAGAAGGTCGGTCTGGTCGAGGCTGTTGTCGCTACCGTCAGGCAGCTCGGCATGGGCGACCGCGCCTGCCTGGACACCTGCACCCAGATGACGGTGGGCGAGGGCATGCTGGTCGGCAACACCGCCTCGGGCTTCTTTCTCGTGCACTCCGAATCGATCGACAACCCCTACGTCGCGTCGCGTCCCTTCCGTGTCAACGCGGGCGCCGTGCACGCCTATGCGATGGCACCGGGCGGCAAGACAAAATACCTGGCCGATCTGAAGACGGGCGACGAGGTTCTGCTCGTCGATTGGCAGGGACGCAGCCAGGTTGCCTATCTGGGCCGCAACAAGATCGAACGCCGGCCCATGATGCTGATCGAGGCCGAAGCCGGTGGGCAGCCCATCAGTCTGGTTCTCCAAAACGCCGAGACCATTCGCCTGGTCGATCCACAGGGCAAGGCCATCGCGGTCACCAGTCTCAAGCCGGGCGACAAGGTCCTGGCCCACACCACCCACGGCGGTCGTCACTTCGGCATGAAGGTCGACGAATCCCTCATCGAACGGTGACCGGCGACACGGTCTTACCGTTCATTCGACCGATGGTCATGTGGTTCATCGGGAAGCTGGGCTCCGTGCCAGACGGCGACGATCCAGACGGTCTTGCCCTCGGTGCGATAGAAGAAGCGATACGGTGGGACGATGATCTCCCGAAACGGAAGATCGGGGAATTCGGGCAGCGTGCGCCCGCTGCGAGGGAACTTGTGAAGTCTGGATAGACGCTTCTGGACCCTGCGCCGAAATACCTCTGCGGCCGCCGGGCTGTCGCGACAGATGTAGGCGATGACACGCAGGAATTGGTCGCGGGCCGACGGAGTGAAACGGACGGTCACCGCTGAGCCTCCCGCAGGAGACCTTCCGCTTCCGCGATGACCGCGTCGAGGTCGATGCCTTTGCCTGCGGCGATTTCCTTTTCGCCTCTTGCCAGAAGCCTCAGCAGTTCCAGTTCATGCTGGGAACGCTCATAGGCTTCGATGCCAACCATCACAGCGGCCGGTCGACCCCGTTGCGTGATCACGATGGGCTCCGGGGTGGTCGAAGCTCGCTCCACGATCGAGGTGGCGTCCTGCCGCAGGTCTGTGATCGGAACGATTTGAGGAATCTTTCCCATATATGCTATCTCCAATGCTAATGTTAATGATAGCATTCATCTGGGAAGATTGCAAGGAAAACCTCGCCCGCGGTGGTTCATTTCTGCTCGCTCTCTTTGGCTGGTCCTCTTGTCCCTGTTGTCGTAAGGCTCAGGACGTCTGGACCCTGATTGGAGACCGGGGAGGTGGCTTCGATGAGGGTCTCGCGGACTTGCGCACAGAGGCCGGTGGGGGCGATACGCTCCTAACACGAGAACACGATGCAGCCGGTCAATGACGCCATCGCCAGGATTGCCGCAACCAACAGCAGGATTCTCTCGATCGTCTTCATGGTTTGTGCTCCCAGGTGAAGGTTTCCATTCCGTGGGGCCCTTGCCCTACATGTAAAAGGCTGTGCGCGCCAGGCCGGTAACCGGTCCCTGGGATGGGGGCAGGGGATCTCCCCGGTGCCCCTGCGGTGGGAGAATTGCGGAGAAGGTGCTTGACGGCGGGGCGGATTGTCCTATCCTATGGCTTTTCACGCCCTGGAAAGGAGCCAACCAAGTGCAGGGAAGTACGCCTTCAGGCCAGTTCGTTTTCGAGCCGCCCGTCGCCGAGCCGGCGCCGAGCGTGCTGTATGAAGAGCATCTCAAGCTGACGAACAAGTCGCGGATGAGCCCCTTTGCGGGGTACGTGATGCCGCTGTGGTATTCCACGATTGCGGCCGAGCACCAGGCGGTCCGCCGGGCCGCCGGGCTGTTCGATTGCACCCACATGGGCGTGCTGGAGTTCTCCGGCGGGGGGGCGGTGGGCGTCCTGCACGCCGCTACCACCAACGATGTCCGCAAGCTGGCGGTCGGTCGGGCCCAGTACGGCTACATCCTCGACGCCGCCGGCAACATCCTGGACGACATCATCGTCTATCGCCGGGCCGAGCAGCTCTACATGGTCGTCGTCAACGCCGCCAACGAGCCGAAGATCAAGGCCTATCTGAAAGAACTGCTGGCCGGTCGCGTCGTGATCGAGGTCGAGCCGCACCGGACGGGATTCAGTCCATGCGAGCCGTGCATTTTCCGCGACATGCGCGATACGGCGTCCGGATCGGACTGCCGCGTCGACATCGCTTTACAGGGACCCGCCTCCATCGACGTGCTGGCGAAGCTGTCTTCGGATGGATCGATCGCTGAGAAGCTGTCTGGTCTGAAGCCGTTTGCGTTCTTCGAGGAAAAGCTGTCCGGAATCGACTGCCTGATCTGCCGGACCGGCTATACCGGGTCGAAGGTCGGCTTCGAGCTGTTCGTCCATCCCGACCAGGCTGCCCGGCTCTGGAACCTGATCCTGGAGGCGGGCAAGCCGCTGGGCGTGCTGCCGTGTGGGCTGGGCGCCCGCGACAGCCTCCGGATCGAGGCAGGTCTGCCGCTCTACGGGCATGAGTTGGACGGCAAGTTCGGGATCTCGCCTTTCGAGGCTGGCTATGGGTGGGCGGTGAAGCTGGATAAGGCGTTCTTCGTGGGCAAGGCGCCGATGGCGAAGATTGCCCAGACGTACGAGATGCAGGTGACGCGTCTGGAGTTCTCCGCGGCGAAGGGGGTTCGCCCGATCCGGCCGGATGACCCGGTCGTTGACGGTTGCGGCGTCTGCGTCGGCTGGGTGCTCAGCAGCGCGACGGCCGGCGAGAAGCAGTATGCCCTGGCCTGCATCAGCCGCAATGCGGCGACGGAAGGCAACACGCTGGGCGTCTACTACCTGGCGCGAAGTCCCAGCCAGGTCCAGCAGGGCAGAGCCGAACGCATGGACAAGGGACAACAGGCACAGGCCGATCTGACGGGAACCGTCGTCGGCCGATTCGAGAAGTTTTGACGGGAGGCAACGCAATGGTCGTCGAGGGTTTGCTCTATACGAAGGACCACGAATGGGCGAAGGTCGAGGGGGACGTCGTCACGATGGGCATTACGGACTACGCCCAGGAGCAGTTGGGCGAACTGGTGTTTGTCGAACTGCCCCAGGTGGGCAAGCAGTTGGTCGCACGCAAGGAGATCGCGGTGGTGGAGAGCTCCAAGGCCGCCGGCGATGTCTACAGCCCTGTCACCGGGACCGTTACCGAGGTCAACTCCGAGCTGGGCACGAAGCCCGAACTGATCAATGAAGACTGCTACAAGAGCGGCTGGATCTGCAAGCTCCAGGTCACCGATAAGAAGTCGCTCGACAACCTGATGAACGCCAAGAAGTATCAAGAGTACCTCGACACCCTATAGGTCCTATAGTACCACATCCTCGGAGCAAAGTTCATGCCTTTCATACCACACACGGAGCAACAGCAGCGCCAGATGCTCGCGGAGATCGGCCTGACGATGGATGGCCTGTTCGCGGACATCCCCGCCGATCTGAAGGCCAGGTCGTTCCATTTGCCGGCCGGCCTGAGCGAGATGGAGGTCCGCAACCGCCTGGCTGAACTGGCCGGCAAGAACTCCGTGGACCTGACGCTCTTTCTGGGCGGCGGGTTCTACGACCATTTCATCCCGTCGGCGGTCTACTCAATCATCTCCCGCAGCGAGTTCTATACCGCCTACACGCCGTACCAGCCCGAGTTGTCCCAGGGGACATTGCAGGCGATCTACGAGTATCAGTCCGGCATCTGCCGGCTCACCGACATGGAGGTGTCCAACGCCTCGCTCTACGATGGCGGCACCGCCATGTACGAGGCGATGATGATGGCCATGCGAATTACGGGTCGCAACAAGGTCATCATCGACGACAGTGTTCATCCGATCTACCGCGTGATGATCCACTCGCACACGCAGAACCTCCCGGTCGACCTGAACGAGACCCACTGCACGAACGGCTTGGCCAATCGCGCCGAGATTCTCGACCGGCTCGACGACCAGACCGCCGCGATCATCGTCCAGAACCCGAACTTCTTCGGCTGCATCGATGACTTCACCGATCTGGCCAAGGCCGCCCATGAGAAGGGCGCGCTGCTGCTGGTCTCATGCTATCCGATTTCGCTGGGCATCCTCAAGACGCCCGGCGCGATGGGCGCCGACATCGTCACAGGCGAGGGCCAGAGTCTCGGGATGCCGATGTCGTTCGGCGGTCCGTACCTCGGCTTCATGGCCGCCCGCAAAGAGCACGTGCGCAAGATGCCCGGACGCGTCGTCGGCGAGACGACCGACCGCGAAGGCCGCCGCGTCTTCGTCCTGACGCTCCAGGCCCGCGAGCAGCACATCCGACGCGACAAAGCGACGTCGAACATCTGCTCGAACGAGGCCTTATGCGCCCTGACAGCGCTGGTATACCTCGCGCTGCTCGGCAAGGAAGGGCTCAAGGAGACCGCCCAGCGCTGCGCCGACAAGGCCAGTTACGCCTACCAGCGTCTGACCGCGATCAAGGGTGTGGAACCGCACTTCAAGGCCAGGTGGTTCTTCAACGAGTTCGTGCTCGACCTGCCCTGCGAGGCGGCCGACGTGATCGCCAGACTGATCGAGAAGGGCTTTGCGACGGGATTTCCGCTGAGCCGGTACTACAAGGGAATGGAGAACTCCATGCTGATCTGCGTGACGGAGAAACGCACCAGGCAGGAGATTGGCATGTTGGCCGAAGCCGTGGAAAGCGTGCTGTGACATGAAAACTCAAACATAAAAGATCCAAATTATGGAATCACCTTCGGCGATGGTATTCTGAACTTGGATACGTGATTCTGATCTTTGCCTTTTACATTTTCATTTGCCTTGTGGGTGTGTTATGAAGCTGCTGTTCGAGAAGAGCGTCCCGGGCCGTCGGGGCGTGGGCCCCGGGCCGAGCGATGTCCCGACAACGATCCACCTCAACGGTGACCTGCTGCGCGACCGTTGTGCGGCGTTGCCTGAGTTGAGTGAGCTGGACGTCGTGCGCCACTTCACCGAGCTGTCGCGCCGCAACTTTGGCGTCGACACGAACTTCTACCCGCTCGGCTCCTGCACGATGAAGTACAACCCCAAGGTCGCCGAACGCATCGCCGGCTATCCAGGCTTCTCGCATCTGCACCCGCTGCTGCCGCAGTTACGCATGGGCGACATGCTCGCGCAGGGGGCCCTGGCGATCCTGTACGAGATGGACCTGCTGCTGCGCGAGATCACCGGGATGGCAGGCTTCACGACGCAGCCGATGGCCGGCGCGCACGGCGAGCTGACCGGCATGATGATCATGGCCGCCTACCATCGGGACAAGGGAAGCCAGAAGACTGTCCTGCTGGCGCCCGACAGCGCGCACGGCACCAACCCCGCCAGCGCCGCCATCGCAGGCTACCGTGTTGTCTCGATCCCCAGCGGCGCCGACGGTTTGATGGACTTGGCGGCTCTCAAACGGGCGATCGGCGACGACGTCGCCGGCGTGATGTTGACGTGTCCTAACACACTGGGCCTGTTCAATCCGCACATCCGCGAGATCTGCGACCTGATCCACAGCGTCGACGGCCTGGCCTATTATGACGGCGCTAATCTCAACGCGATCGTGGGCAAGGCGCGGCCGGGTGATTTCGGTTTCGACATCGTCCACCTGAACCTGCACAAGACCTTCGCCACGCCGCACGGCGGCGGCGGCCCCGGGGCCGGTCCGGTCGGCGTCAAGGAGCATCTCGTCCCGTTCCTGCCCGTCTCGATCGTGGTCAAACGCGCCGACGGGACCTACACGCTGGAGTACGACCGGCCCAAATCCATCGGCTACGTCGCGCCGTTCTATGGCAACTTCGGGATTGTGCTGCGGGCCTACGTCTATATTCTGCTGCTGGGCAAAGAGGGCCTCGCGCGAGTCGCCGAGAACGCGGTGCTCAACGCCAACTATGTCCGCTGCAAGCTGAAGGACCATTATGCTGCGGCCTTCGACAAGCTCTGCAAGCACGAGTGCGTCTTCAGCACCACCGAGGAGATAGCCGCCAATGGTGTGCACGCCATTGACATCGCCAAGGCCCTGATCGACCGGGGATTCCATCCGCCGACGGTCTACTTTCCGACGATCGTCAAAGAGGCGATGATGATCGAGCCGACCGAGACCGAGAGCAAGGAGACGCTCGACGCGTTCATCACCGCAATGATCGAGATCGCCGAACTGGCACAGAAGGACCCCGAGCAGCTCAAGGCGGCCCCCGTCACGACCCCCGTCTCGCGTCCCAACGAAACCGCCGCCGCCAAGAACCTCAACATCGCCAGTCTGTGACACGGGACCGGTGGCAGCCGCAAGCCCGCAGGGCTTGGGGATGGCCGGCGGCCGGGAGAGGCCCGCGCAAGGGCGAACGGACGACACGCTATTTCTGGCGGAAGTAGTCGCCTGTCGATAGGGTGAACAGCTTCCACCCGTCGGCGGTTTCGTGGAACAGCAAGGCGGGGCCATCCGTGAAGACCACGATCATGGTCCCTTCGACCTTGCGGCCGAAGGTCCTCTCCATACCTTCCGCCTGGGTGGTGTTCACTTCGATGGATTCGATCGTGGCGTTGGCGATCTTCTCCAAGGCCCCTGGCTTCTCTACGGTCCTCTCGCGCCGGCGTTGTTGTCTCTGGGCGACGGTCAAGTCCCTCCCATCGGTCTGCTCCTTCGTCTTGTCGTCCCAGAACGCCACGTAGCCGTCAATGTCGTTGGCCTTGCAGACCTGCTGCAAGGACAGGAACGCCGCTCGTACCTCTTCGATCTGCTTGTCCAACTGGCCTATATCACCTCCCGTCTGCGCGGTGGCGGAAGCCGTGTCAGACACCGGCGGGGTCGCTGTATGTTGTTCGCTGTCTGGCGCCAGGGGCTCGCTCTGAACTGAACCCACACCCGTTTCCTCCGTCGTCTGATCATCCGGCTTGCCGCAACCCCACAGCAGGAAGGCATTGCCAACGCAATGCCGACACAAGCGATGACCCCAGTGGTCCTCATGACTGTCTCCCTTCCACTGACGCAACTCTGCTCATGAGGGCCGGCGCGATAGTTCACGGTCCTCGGGAGAACACACCGTCCCCTTTCTCCAAGACGCACGATCTCCCGATTCGTTATTCGGAAAACCACCTTGTCAAGGCAGAAATCGGGTGCTGCGCAATGCGATCAGGCTCACGATGGATCGAGAAGCTTGGCGGCCCACTGTCGGGCGTGGTCGATCTGACCTTCTTCGAGGAGGTCGGTCCCGCCGGCCGCCGGTGCACCGTGCATGGCGACGAAGAATGTCTCCGGCTCGGCGACGGGCGTGCCTCCCAGCCGACGGAGCCGTCGCAGCAGCTTGGGCGAGGCCCGCAGACGCCGGAACGGCCAGGCGCGGACCGTCGTATCGAACGCCGCCACCGATTTGCCCGCCAGGATGCCTTGCGGCTGCACTTTGAGCACGAAGCGGACCGCCGCCGGCACGCTGAACGCATGCGTCGGAGTACCCACCACCACGAGATCGACTCCCTCCCAGTCGCCGGTGGTCAGTTGCTCGATCCCGACCACACGCACCTCGCGCGCCCGACCCATCACCTCCGCCATCGCCTCCGCCACCCGCCGCGTGTTGCCAAACTTCGAATAGTACACAATCACCGTCCGCATAGTCACCGCCTTTAACGCGCCGTCTCCGAACGAACCGGACCGATGAGCAGCTCAGTTCTGTCTTCTATACGCCCTCCTCATTCACCGATATTCCCATCGCCTTCGCCTGTACACAATCATAGCCTTGCTCCTGCCGCCACGCAAGCAGGGCGGAACCCCATTGCTGTTGCGACTTCTCAGGGTGGGCAGAGACTGGGTGCACTTGATGTTTGTAGGTAAACCTTCACCGGAGGCTGCAATCGACTTTGTCATTCCGACCGGAGCGCAGCGTAGTGGAGGAATCTGGCTGCGAAGGGGCTATTGCCTTGTCCTCGGCCAGATTTCTCCGTGCGGGCTTCGCCCTTAGTCGAAATGACATCCGCCACGCTCTCCGAGATGACAGCCCCCTTCCTGGCCTCGGCAGGAACCTACCTACAAACACGCAGTGCACCCGCAGAGACTCTCCGAAGACGAAGGCGAGAGGGATGATCGCTCGCTGGCTGTCTGGGCGACGCAGAACCACGGCGGCGGCCCGGTCATTCTCTTGGTCGCCGATTGTCGGACTTGGTCGGGAGGGAACAAAAAAGCCCCGCGAGGGGGCGGGGCCTTCTTGAGCTGGTGCCTGGTGGGGCTTAGCCGGGGGTGACGTTGGTCGCGCAGGGGCCTTTCTTGCCCTGTCCGATCTCGAAGCTCACCGTCTGGCCCTCACTGAGTGAGGCGTAGCCCTGGGTCCTGATCTCCGAGTGGTGGACGAACAGATCGTCGCCGCCACCGGCGGGGCTGATGAAACCGAATCCTTTGCTCTCGTTAAACCATTTTACTGTTCCTGTTGCCACGTGCTCTTCTCCTGAGGCCGATTCGGCCTGCAAACGTACTTTCCCTCTGCCACTGAATAAGGGGTAAACCTCGAGGGAGGAAAGCGTACTCCTTTACAAGACCTGTACTATATCGGTGCCTCTCCCATATGTCAACAAAATAAATCGCCAAAATACGAAATAGTTACGCCTGCGCCCCGCCGGGCCAAAAACGCTGGGCATGCCCCGCCGGATGCTGCATGGGCTTTCCGACATACCGCCGGTGAGAGGGGCATCTGGAGTATTTCGGAGGTGATCGCGTGAATCCGCTTGAGTCGCCGCTATGACGTGGTATAATGGAGACTGGTTCGCTGTTGCGAACCTGGGATGATCGCCTGATGAGGCCTTGAAGCACGATCCTCTGGCATCGATGCCATCACCGGCCTCAAGACCCATCTCCCGAGTCCTTGCTCCTGGCTTGGCACCTCTTCGCGAAGACATGCGTTTGACGTAGAGGGCCGCACCACCTGATTTGAGATGTAGGAGGTCGAACATGACGAACGATCAATACCGCAAGTCGCGAGGTACAAACAAACCGTTCATCGCCTCCGAAGAGCAGGTCAAGCTGACCTGGAACGAGTCCGTTCGCAAGGAAAAGTATCAGTACAAGAAGCTGAATCCCTCACCCGACGCCAGACCCAAAGCGGATTAGCGGGGGCAGGAACTGACCGCCGACAGATACATTCCTCTTTCTGGCCTTCTTCGCCATCGACGTCTCTGTCGGCAGTGAGCCGTCACGATCTATTGTTCTGCGCTTGGCGTGCCACCGCATCGTGGTATCGGAGCATGAGTCGGGCGGCTTTGGGATGCCGGAGACTCTCGCGTGCCTCCAGGAAATACTCGAGCCCGAACCACAGCATCAGCCCCTGAACGAAGCCCAATGCCAGACCGGCAGCCAAGGCGCCCCACGGCGTCGAGGCCGAGGGGCGAAGTGTGTCAGAAGTCACGAAGCGAAGCCACATCACGCAGAGCGCAACCGCAACCGGCAGCATCGCAAGAAAGAAGAAGGGCAGTTTCTTCTGGCGTTTCACAGATGCGCGAGCCAGGGCGACACAATCCTGATCCGTCTGGGCTTTCAATGCGTAGTCTTTGCGAAACGTGTAGCGAACCAGCCTTGACAGGAGGGAATCTCCTGCCGAGCCGATCCAAGCATCTGCTGCGGTCTCATCGCGGACATGAGTGCCATCGCCCTTGCTCCCCAGTTCGTCGTGATACCGGATCATAAGGCGTTCAAGTCTGGGGCCACGAAAAACACGCACCGCCCAGCGCAGAGAGAATGCGGCAAGGGCCAACGAGAAGCCCGCCCGCAAAGCGAAGGAGAAGGAAATCATCAGCCACGGATTGGCTTCAGGGCCAATCATGCGTTCGTACCCCTTGGCGATGAGCAAGGGCAGCGCGACGCCCATGGCGACGAGCAGCAGAAACGCGCCGATGTGTCGCGTCCAGGATCCTTCGGGGTTCGCCAGCCACGTTCGCACGGCCTCGACGTATTCCTCGTCTGTCCCACGCTCAGAGAGAAGCCTCATCGTCTGGAGCACTCCGCGATTGCCTGCACCTTGCTTGTTGTACGCCATCTTCAAGGGGAGTTGGGAAGGCCTGGCGTTGGTTGCCGGCTACGCGCTTCCACGTTCCGCATCTCCTTTGGCTGCCACCAGGACCATAGCATCCGCCGGACGAAAAAAAACGGAGAATTCTCGGAAGCGGGTTGACGGGGAACGGAGATCGGCGTATGATAATTAGGCAACTGAATTGGGAATGGTTGATGGTCGATAGTCAATCTTGGACGGCTGGCGATGGACGCGGGATGTGAACTTGGGTGGTTGGCGGCCGGCAACAGCTCGTCCGCCGGCAGGGTGGACGGGCGGCGGCTCGGGACGCCAGTATGCAAGACAAAGCCAATTTGATGCCGGCCGTGTGAGCACAAGTACTTTCTATATAATTGGTTATATGACATCTGGCTCGAACAGGGGATTCGCGAAACAAAGCCAATTTCGTCGGCGGCAGGGCCGGTAGGGCGAGCGTCCTCGCTCGCCGGAGCAGGGAGCCGCTTGATGTAGCGGTGATGGGCTGGGGCATGGATGGGCAAACGCCCTGTACTTGGAAGGACGGAAATTGAGTTCGAAAGTCTATTTCATCAAGGCCTCGATCGGCGAAGGCGAACGGGCTGTCTCGGAGAAGGCCAGGACCCTGTTCCGAGCGGGCGGCTTCCGCAAGTGCTTTAAGAAGAACGACTTCACCGCCGTGAAGGTCCATGTCGGCGAAGAGACCAACAACACCTACATCAAGGCCCCGTGCCTGAAGGGCCTCGTCGAGGAGTTGGTCGCCCTGAAGACCAAGCCTTTCATCACCGACACCAGCACGCTCTACACCGGCCGGCGGCACAATGCCATCGACCACACAGTCCTGGCGACGCAGCGCGGTTTCAGCGTCGAGGGGCTGGGCATCCCGTTCATTCCTCCCGACGGGCTGTTCGGGACTGCCGAGGCGGCGGTACCCATCGAAGGCGAACTGGACAAGGAGGTGATGATCGCGGCCGACATCGTGAGGTGCCAGTCGATCCTGTCGGTGGCGCACTTCACCGGCCACTGCGCCACGTGTGTGGGCGCGACGATCAAGACGCTGGGCATGGGCTGCTCCAGCCGCAAGGGCAAGATGCGCCAGCACGCCGCCCTCAAGCCCCACGTGACGAAGGGCAAGTGCACCCGCTGCGGCGAGTGCCGCCGTCATTGTCCGGCCGACGCCATCACCCTCGACGACGTCCAGGCCCACATCGACCAGGACAAGTGCATCGGCTGCGCCGAGTGTGTCGCGGTCTGTCGGTTCGACGCCGTGGCGTACGACTGGCAGCAGGAGAACGAAATCCTGCAGAAGAGCGTGGCGGAGCACGCTCTCGGCGCGCTCCGGGGCAAGGAGGGAAGGGCGGTGTTCTTCAATTTTGTGATGTCCGTAACTAAAGATTGTGATTGCTTCGCCCGGGCGAATATGCCTAAAATGGTGGAGGATATCGGCATCCTGGCATCGACCGATCCGGTGGCGGTGGATAAGGCGGCCATCGATCTGGTGGAGAGCCGGGGCGGGCGGGGCGTGCCCAAGCTGATCGGCAATGCCAAGCTGGACTGGCACACCCAGATCGAGCACGCGGTTCGGATCGGACTGGGCTGCGCGGACTACGAGCTGGTGGAAGTGGAATAGGCCTTCGGGCCGCATTTGAGGATGGCTATGTCTCTCGGTCAGATTATCAGACAGAAGCGTGAGCAGTTGAATCTGACTCTCGATGAAGTCAGCAACCGCGTGGGGTTTTCCAAGCCGTACCTGTCCACGATCGAGACGGGCAAGGTCAAGAATCCGCCGAGCGATGAGCTGCTGACCAAGCTCGAACGTGTCCTGAAGTTCGACTCAGGGCTCCTGCTGCACATCGCCCACCTGGAACGCATGCCGTCGGACGTGCGGCAGGAGTACGAATCGCGCGAGGCCGAGAATCAGAAGCTCCGGCAGTTGCTCAAAAAGGCGATCGACAAGAAGAGCAGCGTCCGATCGCTCAAGTCGATGCTGGCCAAGAGCAATCTCAGCGCCGACGAGGGCAAGCGGGCCCTGGCGGCGGGCCGGCTCGTTCCGGTGATCAACAAGGTCGCGGCGGGCTATCCCGTCGAGTTCAACGATCTCGATTATCCCGTCGGCGTCGCCGATGATTACGTCCGTTGCCCCGACCTGCACGATCCGAACGCGTTCGCCGTGCGCGTGGTGGGCGACTCGATGGAGCCCAAGTTCGTCGAGGGCGACATCGTGATCTTCTCGCCGGCCTGCGAAGTCCGCAACGGCGACGACTGCTTCGTCCGCTTCACGTTGCCCCATGAGACGACGTTCAAGCGCGTCTTTTTCGAGGCCGGGAATCAAATCCGCCTCCAGCCCCGCAACGAGAAGTATTCGCCGACCGTGGTCGAGGGCAAACGCATCGACGGCGTCTATCGCGCCATCGTCAAGTACCAGCGATTGTGACGGACCCAGTTTAACGATAAAGCGGATACAACTACTCTATGACCAGCCAGGTGACGCCGGCCGGCTCGACGCGAAGAGGGACCGTGACGTTGTAGCGGCGGTCGAGCTTGTAAGGTTGCCAGTCGCCTTCCTTTTTGCGGATGCGGGCGGTGTCGGTCAGGCCCGTGTAGTACAGCGGTAGCGTCAGATTTCGTTCCACGGGGCGGTCGAGAGGGTTGTAGATCATCGCCAGGCCTTTGATCTTCAGCTGCGGGTTCACGTGGAGGAGGCCGTCGATGTCCCGCCCATCAGCCCGTCGCAGGTGGATGACGTCCGATTCGAGAATGTCACGGTATCGCTTGAAGAAATCCACCCACGTCTTGACCACGGCCTTGGTCTGGTCGCCATCGTACAGGCGCGGGCCGCGATAGCAGGCCTGTACGCCCGCCCCGAAGTTGTTGGCCAGGTGCGTCTCGTAGGCGTCGAGGTGATCGCGCAGCGGCTCGATGGTGGCCGCCGGACCGCCCCCGTGGTATTCCGTCAGGGGCACGAACATCCAGCCCATGCTCGGCGTTTTCGTCCAGGTGCCGTCGTAGATGTTCTGTCGGCCGTGGAGGATCTGCTGGGCACGCGGCAGCGACCAGTTCGTTTCGCGATAGCCCATGCCACACTTCGTTGAGCCGGTCAGGTAATAGAAGTCGGGGACGTTGAGGTACACGCCGCGGCTGCGGCACCACTTGTAGAAATCCGTGATCGTCTTCCACTGGGTCCACTGCGAGTCCTCGTGGCCGCGATGGCCCGGATGGCTCCGCGAGGCGCAGGTGTCACCCGGATAGGAGCCGTCGTGTTCGAGCAGGTCGAAGCCGGTCTTTTCGTAGAAGGCATACAGCTTGCGGAAGTAGTCCTGTCCCCACCGGCTGCCGAGGCAGGGGGCGTTGCCGAACAGAGCGCCGCCGGGCTTGCCCGTCGCGACGTCGATAACGTCGTCTTCGTCGCTGATCCGCCGACTCGACAACAGCGAATAGCCTCCGATCTCGATGCCCTTGCTATGAGCGTAGTCGGCCAGCTCCTTCAACTGGGCCAGATACGCGGGGTCCTCGTTTTCGAGGTTGAACCCGCTGCCGAACGTCATGATGACCATCTCGAAGCCGACCTCGGCACACTGATCGACTGCCAGCCGCACGGAATTCGGGTCGGCCTGGCGCACGTGCATCATGATCGGGTTCTCGGTGATCCACGGCGCGATGGTGCGATACATGCGGCGGACCGCCAGGCCGTTGCGCTCGCGCTCGGTGCTGTCGAAGGCGAGTTCGAATGTCCGGAACGACTCGAACGTCTCGCCCGGCGGAATGTCGATCTCCGGCCCGACCGGCGGACGCGACTCCAGCAGACACGGGTTCTCTCGCAGGTAGTTCACCTGCGTGAGGTACTCCGGGTCGCGCACCCAGTGCGTGGTGTGATTGGCCACCGAGGCGTTCATGCCGGCGAAGGCGTAGTCGCTCTCGACGTGAAGGTTCGGCACGCGCCACCGCTCGTAGCGGTCCACCTCCGACTCGTATTCGACCATCGCCAGGATCTCGCTGGTGAAGCGGTTGAGGCGAATGGGCCGATCCGAGCCGTTGTGGATCGTCAGCCACTTGCACATCAGGGGGATCCCTTCGTACATCTCGTAGTGGATCTGGACGGCCACGCTGTCGAGGCAAGCGCGGCTGGGACCCAGAGTCTTCTTGGCCTGATCGGAGAGCCCGTACGCCATGGTCAGCGACATACCGCGTGGTGGCCAGGGCAGATCGGTGCAGTGGCGCACCCGCTTCCAGGCGAACCGCGCTCGGGTCTGGTCGATCTGGTAATCGATGAATTGCCATGCGTTCGGATCGAACGTCAGAGCGTCTTTCCACTCGTCGAGCAGGTAGGCGTAGTTGGGCTGGCCTCTGAGTCCGCCGATATCGAAGGACATGCCGTCGATTGTCAGGCGGGCCTCCGGCTTGACGCCGCGCAGCATCGACTCGCCCGTCATGAGATTGTCGAGGGCGACGGTGGCGGCGTTCGGCTGCAGGCGAAACGTGCGGCGGATCAGGCCGTTGTCCATGATGATCTCACGGCCGTCGTTGCTCTTCTCGACGGTCACTGCCTTGCGAACCGGCGTCACGAGCCAATCCGTGTCGAGCCGGTCAGCGTAGCCGGGCGGTGCGGCAAGCAGTATTGTCACGGTGGTCAGCAGGGCGGTCGTCAGCATGTCACTCCTTTCTTATGTGCTCCATCAACCCAAGTCCTGTCCGGCGACGGCCAGGACCAGGGCATAGACCCGCGCGGCGCCGGCCAGTTTGAGCGTCTTGGCGCACTCGTTGAGGGTCGCGCCGGTGGTCTTGATGTCGTCGACGAGGCAGACGGTCTTACCGGCGTACCGGTGGTCGGGCCGGACCGCGAAGGCGCCCTCGACGTTGCGCTGCCTTGCGGCGGCAGTGGCTGCGGCGGGCTGGGCCTTGGTGCGGCGGACGCGGATGAGGTCCGGGCAGATTCGGGCGGTCGGATGCCTGAGCCGTCCGGCGATCCGACGTGACTGGTTGTAGCCTCGGGCCAGGCGACGCGTCCAGTGCAGGGGGACCGGGACGAGCAGCTCGATCTGCTCGTAGAAGGGACTTCCCTGGAAGGCCGCATCGGCCACCGAACCGAGCAGGGCCTCAAACTCGGTCCGGTCGTGCTTGAACATCAGGATCATCTGGCGTAGCGTCTCAGTGTAGATCCCGGCACGGGCGATTCCATCGAAGTGAATCTCCAGCGCCTGGCAGGCCGGACAGGCCCCGTCCACGAGCCCATACCGGCTGGCGTCCCGTCCGCACCGAAGGCAGTACTCGCCGGACGTGCTCGTCAGCAGTTGATCCCAACAGCCTGAGCACAGGCCGCTATTGTCGGGTCCCGCCTGCCCGCCACAACACAGACACACCGGTGGCCAGAGCACCTGATGGAGCCCCTGCCAGGCCAGCCGTGACAGTTGTTTGGCCTGACCGAGAGCAAGATGGATTGCTGGGCACCGCATGCCGACCATTATAGGCCGGATGGGCCGTTATTTCAAATCGTAGAGGTCGTTGGCGGCCGAGAGGAAGCCGATCTGGATGTCGTTTGTCGCGTTATGATTGTCGAGGACCTCTTTGGCGGCCGGATCGGTTTGGGTGTGGATTTCCTGCCAGGAGCGGGCGTGCCCGTCGCAGAAGGCGACGTTGGTCCGCCCCAGATGGCGGTAGCCCTGCGCGCCGGCGTGTCGCGCCGAGTCCGGCAGCAGGGTGTCCCCTGGGTGCGAGAACGGGGCACGCATGTACTTGTTGGCGCCGCCGTCGGTGCATTGGCCGTCGCCGAACAGGGCGGTTTCGGTGGGACGCCGCACGTCGGTGGTCCGCGCGGAATCGGCCGGCGACAGGAGGTCGTTCAGTCCGATATAACTGGTGTTGTAATTGTAGCCGGTATAAGGATCGGCCAGCGAATTGCCGGCACCGCTGAAACCCGGACACTGATGGACTTTCTCGACGGCCCGGCCCATCCACAGCAGGCCGGCCTGGACGCGATTGGGGTTCGTTGCGTCGGACCAGTCCTTCCAGGTCGTGAAGTCCCACGCATAGAAATAGGGGACCATGCCCTCCCGGCGATTGTAGTATGCCAGTGGATAATGCCCATCGTAGACGCTGGTATAGCCCTGGGCCGCGATCGCCATCTGACGCAGGTTGCTCAGACACAGCGTCCTCTGCGCCTGCTGCCGAACGGCCTGGAGCGAAGGCAGCAGGAGACCGACGAGCAGGGTCGTCGTGGACACGACCACCAGCGTCTCGACGAGACTGAAGCCATCATGGTGCCGTTCTCTTCGCATAAGTCGGTGCGTGGGTTGAAGGCCCACTCTACAACATGCTGCCGCCTCATGCGGGCCGGCGCGTTGGAGCCGGCCCGCAGAGACGTTCGGTTTTTCCGTTGGTGCTATTTCTGTCCCCAGGCGATCGTTCCGATATTCGCCTGGACGATCTCGAGGTCGGCTTCGTCGACCCGGCCGTCGGCGTTGAAGTCAGCTACTGCGGTCGGATCGTTGTCATGCGCGATCTCGACGCCGAAGTGCTCCGTCACGATAGCCTCATCTGTCGCGTCCACGCGCCAGTCGCCATTGACGTCGCCGAGAGGCGCGGGATGTTTATAGTCACCCGGGCAGCTCACGTCGGCGACCGCATCGATCTCGGGCGCGCCGCCCCCGGGCGCGTCGTCGATGCGAACGTACCGGAACCACTTGCGCTGCGTCTGGGGATCGAGGGGCAGATCGAGCCGGGCGATGTCATACCCGGTCCCACCGGCCGAATCGCCATAGGTCTGCGCGACGCGGGCCACCGAACGGCCGGCCAGCGTCTCGAATGAGAGGTTGGGATCGACCGGCAGCGTGGGATTGGTCGGTTCAGCCCACCACAGGTTCCATTCGCCGATCGACGCATCGGCATGGCACGGATCGTACACGCGGCCCAGCGTCGGGGCGAACCCGTCGCAGAACGGACCGTCGTCGGCATCGGCCGCCAACTTGATGAAGCCGGGATCGTCGGCCATGAAGTTCGGGTCGTTGGTGAAGCTGTACCATGTCGCGCCGTCCTGGCTGACCGAGACGATGCCGGGCTCGCTGCCGCCCGAATCGCCCACGATCACCTCGGCAGGATCGCCATTGTCCCAGGTCTGCCCCGAGGCCAGCGCCTGCGGGGCGTTACCGAAGACCAGAAAGTCAAGACCGTATGGGTTGTACTCGTCGTCGCGGACCGGGTGGCTGAAGGCCAGCGTGATGGATCCTCCCTCCCCGAGGAAGACCGTTTCGAACTGGCGGAAGGGCGGGTAGACCGGCACCACCGGTGCGGCGGCGTCCAGTGGGATCGACCAGTCGTCGCCGGTGGTGTCGACCGTGGGCCGTCCCAGGGCCGCGTTCGGATCGTTGAACGGAATTCCGTTGAGCCAGTCGTTCATCATGCCGCTGGGCTGGTAGTCAACCCACGCCGTGGCGAAGTCATTGGTATCGTGTGCGTACTGCCCATATCCGGACAGGAAAAGGGTCTCCCACGCCGGTTTCGGCGCATCGCCGTGACCGTAGATCCATCCATCGGCATCTCCATGACGCACGATCCGGTCGGCGGCGCCGGTCCAGGGCGACACCCAGCTCTCGCGGCTGCCGGCGTTGTCGGTCCAGTAATGCCACCACAGGTCGCCTCCGCCGTAGCCGACGTCGTTGTGGTCCTGATACCGGAAGCCATCGACGGCAATGCCCCAGCCGTAGTCGGCTCGCGTGACAACCAGTTCCGAGTCCGCCTCGATGATGTCCAGCAATCCGAGGCCCGTGATGGTGTCCGCTTCGGTCAGGCCGAAACGAACCAGATACTCGACGCGGAAGCCATCCGCCCACTCGATATAGACGCGCGCTTCGTTCACCCCGCTGCCTACCTCCACGGGCGCTGCCGTTGCGGCCGAGACGGCTGCCAGCAGCATTCCCAGTCCAAGCCAATACACCAATCTCATCTGTTTCCTCCCGTTCTTGCTTCGTTCTTCCGGCCTTTCGGCCGTGTCGCTGTCTTGTTCGACGCCTTGATGCCTGAGTCGACCGACTCTACCGACACGCTTCAGTCACGTGGCACATCCCGACCTCCTTTCGCATTTGCTGGCCCTTGTCGCGAGGGCGCGGCCCGCAGGCGCACAAAAAAAACCGCCGTTCCTGCGAACAGGAACGGCGGTTCATGATGGCGTAGAATCCCGGGGTGACCTACAGGCCCGGACGGCGCCTTCACACGTGCGTTCCATATCGCGAGAACACCAACACTGTGCGATCGACTGCAGGCAGGTTTTCTGACTTGCGTCTTACCGGAAGGCTCCTTCCCATCCCCGTGAGGAGGACAGTGGATTACAGCCTTCTCGGATTTCCGATCTGCGGATCGGAGCAGACGCTCACAGCGGCGCGACCGTCGCGGATTCTCACCGCGTTCCCGTTTCCAAGGTATTTCGAAGCCGATGCTTCGAAACCTGTAGCCGAGCGATGCATTTCTGAGAGAGCGAATGCGCGAAGCCTATCCAAGGGGCCGGTGTCTGTCAAGGCAAAAAGGGGAGAGATTTCGTGCGGAGGGAACGTGGGCCGGGAGGTGGACGGTACGGAGGGGAGTCTGCAAACGCCGGTCCCCAGGTGGGCCCGAAGGCCCACCTGGAGACACTCAGCACGTGGTTGTGTCACGCGTTGAATTGACTGAGGTCTTCGTCGTCGTTCAGCGGGATGCTGTGTTCCGTGCGTACCTTGCTTGTCTTGGCTACCTTAGGCGCCTTGGCTGGGGTCTTCCCCGCTTTGGCGCTTCCGGCGATACGGTGATACACCTGGTCCGAAGGACGAAGGTCTCGTCCGGACTTGGCGGTACGCTTCGTGTTGGTCGCGATCCGGGCCGCACCCCCAACCAACGCGGCCAGTTCGTTGACCATTTCATTCATCGTTTCGGCCTGGGCGCTGAGCTGCTCAGATGCACTGGCGCTTTCCTCGGCGTTAGCAGCATTCTGTTGTGTCACCTTGTCCATCTGAGCGATCGCGGTGTTGACCTGGTCGATGCCCTGGGCCTGTTCCTGCGAGGCGGCGGCAATCTCACTGACCAGATCCGTGGTCTTGCCAATGCCCTGAACGATTTCGTCCAGAACCTTGCCGACTTCCGTGGCGATGTCCACGCCGTTGTTGGCGTTCTTGACGGATTCTTGGATCATGTTGGCGGTGTTCTTGGCGGCTTCGGCCGATCGCATCGCCAGGTTACGCACCTCTTCGGCGACGACGGCAAAGCCCTTGCCCGCCTCGCCGGCTCGCGCCGCCTCGACGGCGGCATTGAGCGCCAGCAGGTTGGTCTGGAACGCGATCTCGTCGATGACCTTGATGATTTTGCTGGTCTCGTCAGAACTCTTCTGGATCTCGCGGATGGCGTTGTTCATGCGGCTCATGGACTCGGCGCCGGTGTCGGCGGACTTGCGGGCCTCTGAGCTCAGCAGGTTGGCCTGCTGGGCGTTGGCGGCGTTCTGCTTGGTCATCGAGGCCATCTCTTCGAGACTCGACGAGGTCTCCTGGAGCCCAGCGGCCTGCTCGGTGGCGCCCTCGGCCAGCGACTGCGAGGCCGAAGAGACCTGCCCGGAGGCGGCGGCCACCTGTTCGGCACCGTCCGACAACTGCCCAACTACGCGGGAGATTCGACCGGCCAGGCCGCGGGCCATCAGGAACCAGATGACGGCCGTAACCAGCAACGCCACGCCGAGGACCGAGGCCAGAATACGGTTTCCCGTGTTGCCGATTGCGGTGACCTGGTCACGGGCCTCGTAGAATTCGTCGGTATAGGAGCCCACACCGATAACCCAGTCCCACGGCTCAAAGTACATGAGTCGGGCGACCTTCTCGCGGGCCACGGTATCGCCGGCGTTCTTCCACGGATATCGCTGCTCGGCGACCTCGCCTTCTTTCAAGGCGGTTGCCTTTTTGCAGATCTCCTGAATGAAGAGGTTCCCGTTGGCGTCTTTGGCTTCGTAGACGTTCTCGCCGTCGCGCGCGCCGCCCTGGGAGATGACGTAGTTGCCCTTGGAGTCGAGGACATAGACGTAGCCCGTCTTGCCGACTTCGACCGCCATGATGGATTGACGCAGGGAGGCGACGCTCTCCTGCGGCACACCGACGTACAGCATGCCGACGACGTTCTGTGTGGCGTCGCGAATCGGCTCATACGCCGTGATATACCATTTGTTGACCACGAACGCGCGGCCTTGGTAGGTCTGGCCCTGAAGCACGCTGCTGACCACGGGATCGGGCGTGCCGTCCGGCCGGGTCTTCGGGATGTACGTGCCGATGGCGCGGGCGCCGTCCAGCTTCTGGACGTTCGTGCTGACGCGCAGCATGTCCCCGGCCTCGTTCATCCGTTGAAAGATCGTGCAGGTAGCTTTCACGAGGTTCTGGGTGCGGTCCACCACCGGGGCGGCAGTGGCCATGTCACTGATCTTGCCCAGCCAGGTGTCGCCCACCATCATCTTGGGCAGCGTCACCCGCTGGCTGGCCTGGGTGTACTGATTCACCGCCTCCCAGGTGATGGTCTCCTCGGCCAGATGGACGTCGCCGGTCTTCTGCATGACTTCGCGCGCCACGTTCAGCGAGGAGTCGATGTTCGCCTGCAGCATTTCCTGTTGGGCCTTGCACATCCCGTAGATGTTGTTGGCGATGTGGTCCAGGTCGGCATATGCCAGATCCGTGTTGCCCTGCTCGGCGACCTTGACCATCTGCTTGTTCTGGATGAAGACCACCGCCGAGACGACCACCAGCGGGATCACGGTCATGACAATGCCGAGGGTCAGTAACTTGGTCTGTAACTTGACGTTCTTCAGCATGATATACCCCTTCACTTGATGGAAACGAATCGAACTACGCTCCTTCCACCTCAGGTCTCTCGTCGTAGATACGTTCAGAACTTGTAGATGAAGGACGCCTGCACGCGCGTGTCTTTGGCGTCGCCGGCGCCTCTATAGTTCGTTTCCCAGCGCGACAACTCCAGGCCGATCTGGGCGTGGGCGTTGACGTCGTAGCGGACGTTGCCGAACAGGCAGCAGTTGCGTGTGCGGCCGGTGCCGGCGGCGACGTCGTCACGATCCACGTTGTCGGCGCCATACCCGATGCTGGAACTCCACTTGCCCCACGGTCCCAGGCTGGCAGCGACCCAGCCGCCTTCGCTGTCGATCGATTTGTACGTGGTGGTGTTGACACCCTGGTTGATGCCGCCGAGATAGCTATCGAGATCCTTGCCGCTGAACAGCTCCGCTTTGAGGGTCATCCACTTGCAGATGGGCTGAGTCACGTCCAGATTGATGGACTGGCTCTTGAGGGTCTCGTTCGTTCCACTGACGTCGATATCGTATTCCTCCCTGCCGGAGTGCCCCGAAATGCCGATCGTGGTCGGCTTGGGGCCGAAGAACGGGAAGGTGGCGCTGACGCGTCCCTGGAGGGTGGGGAAACCCGCGTCCTCGCCGGTCTCAGAACTGACCGGCGCGGGCGTCGTCCTGCCGATGGTGCGGCTCAGAGCGCCTTCGAGCTTCACTTTGACCTTGTCTGTCACCGACAGGTCTTTGGTCAGGCGGACCTGCGGACGACGGTAACCGATGTTGCCGCCCACCCAGAGCACGCTGTAGTTCAGGGTGCTCGGGTTCAACGGCGAGATGACGTCCCATGTCTGGCCGGCCAGAAGGCTGAGCTGTGCCTCGGGCCATTCGAGATTCATGTAGGCGTGCCGGATCAGGAGGGTCGCCTTGTTCTCCGGCGCACTGCCGAAGAAATCGAACTCCAACTTGCCGGAGGTCTTCAGGCTGTCGCTGGACGGGCCCGTGAAGTTCAGGCCCAGACGCGACTCGTTGGCAGTCATGTTGGATTCCGCATCATTTCTTCGCGTGGCCTCGGAATCCACGTACAACACGTAGTTCCCCGTTGTGGCGCGGGACGAATCGCGCGACACGTCGGCCTTGAGGTAGCCGTACAACTGGACGTCCACGCTCGAAAAGAGCCCTTTCTTCTTGCTGTCCGCCGCGGCGGCGGGCGCGGACGCCGGCGCCTTCTTCAGTTCCGCGATCTCTTTCTCCAGTTGGGCGAGGCGGTCGTCGAGGGACGAACTCTCGTCGGCGGCGAGGCAGACTTGGCCCATCATCAGAGCAGCCAGACAAATCCAAGTCCATTTTCCGATTCTCATGGGTACATCCTTTCCTTCTGTTCACACATTCGAGACAATCGTCGAGGTTGTCACAGACCCTCGGATCGAAAGCCGTCCAGGCTTTCTCCACCGAGCACCTTATCGATATCGAGGAGGATCTTGACGGCGTCGCCGACTTTGCCCATCCCGAGGATGAAGCTCGTGTTGACCGACGAGTCAAACTGCGGGGCTTCCTCGATGCTGTCACCCGGGATGTCGAGCACTTCCTGCACGCGGTCCACAACGATGCCCGTACTGAACTTGCGATCCGCGTGGGCGATCTCGACAACGATGATGCAGGTCTCGTCCGTGACGTCGGTGGTCTCCATGCCGAACTTGGCGCGCAGGTCGACGACGGGAATGACCTGGCCGCGCAGATTGATGACGCCCTTGACATGGTGGGGCGTCTGCGGCACGGCGGTCACGTCGATGTAGCCGATGATCTCACGGACCTTGAGGATTTCCAGGCCGTACTCTTCGTGGGCCAGCGCAAAGGTCAGGTACTTGCCTTCCTTCTGCTGAGCCGCGGTACCGGAACTCTGAGCTTTTGACGCAGTTGCTGCCATAAGAGGGCTCCTTAACGTGCCTGTGGGACCGTGCCCCAGGCCAATCCAATCCTGTCCCTGCCTGCAGAGCTCAACGCGAACGTGCCACTGTGGATTCGGGGGCGCCTATTAGCCAACCCACGGTCCCATGTCCCCAAGCACGTTGGCAGGACAATCGAGGTATTCGACTGTAACTCCAGCCGAGATCGTGGCATTTGGCTGGAGATCGACACGGTGGCCGTGGCCTCCGGTCGCTCCGGCCCGATAAGGCTTGGCCTTGCGGAGCGTCGGGCCGGTTGCGAAAGCATTCGCGGTCAGCGGAGTCGCCGATACTTGGGATTGACATTTCTCGAACAGGGATCCCGACCGAGTCCGATAAGCCGCCCCGCGCTTGCGAAACCGGACGACAGAACAGGAGCCTGATGGCAGGATTCGAGACGATATCCGTGCGGATGTCCATGAAGACGAACACTCCAGCTTGCCGGCGGTTCGGCCGGTGCGGAGCCTGCTGAGCGGGTGACAGCGGCTCCGTGCGATGCCGGAACTGCCGGATAGAGAGGACGGCTTGATGATTCTCCGTTCGATGTCCGATAGGCCGGGCCCATCCGCGTTGTCCAACGTTCGACGGTGCCTGAGATCGGGTCAGCATGCATGCAGGACGATCGGCGAAAGACAATCCGTTCGACGCTTCCGGATGGGCGTGGCTGGCCCATCCGGAAGCGCCTTGTGGAACGGTGTCCCCATCAAGAGTTGAAGTCGTTCAATTCACTGTCATCGCCGAGCGGGATGCTCTTTTCCGCCGCCGACTTGGTGGGCACAGCATGGGCCTTCTTGGACTTGCCGCCGGCGATCTTGTGGTACAGATGGTCGGCGTGCGACAACTTGCGGCCTGCGGCGCTCTGCCGCGGCCCCGACGAGGCGGTCTTCTTGGTCGAACCTCCCACCAGCGCGATCAATTCACCGACGATGTCGTTCATCGACTCGGCCTGTGAGCTGAGTTCCTCCGAGGCACTGGCCGATTCCTCGGCATTCGCGGCGTTCTGCTGGGTGACCTTGTCCATCTGCGCCACCGCCGTGTTCACCTGGTCGATGCCCTGGGCCTGTTCTTGCGAGGCCGCAGCGATCTCGCTGATCAGATCGGTGGTCTTGCCGACTCCCTGCACGATCTCCTCGAGGACCTTGCCGACTTCCGTGGCGATGTCGACGCCGTTCTTGGCGTTCTTGACGGACTCCTCGATCATGTTGGAGGTGTTCTTGGCGGCCTCGGCCGACCGCATGGCGAGGTTGCGCACCTCTTCGGCCACCACGGCGAAGCCCTTGCCCGCTTCGCCGGCGCGAGCCGCTTCGACCGCGGCATTCAGCGCCAGCAGATTGGTCTGGAACGCGATCTCGTCGATGACCTTGATGATCTTGCTGGTCTCATCGGAGCTCTTCTGGATCTCGCGGATGGCCTGGTTCATGCGGCCCATCGACTCGGTTCCGGTGTCTGCGGCCTTGCGGGCCTCGGATGCCAGCGTGTTGGCCTGCTGCGCGTTGTCGGCGTTCTGCTTGGTCATCGAGGACATCTCTTCCAGACTGGACGAGGTCTCTTCGAGACCCGCTGCCTGCTCGGTGGCGCCTTCCGCCAGCGACTGCGAGGCAGCAGAAACCTGGCCGGAAGCGGCCGCCACCTGCTCGGACCCGGCCGTCAGCGCATCAATGATCCGCTTGATCGGCTTGATGATGCTCATCGTGATCACCACTGCCAGAACGGTGCCCACGATGGTGCCCGAAACCGCCACGACCATCATGATGACGTTCGTTCGGGCGGTCGCGCTTTCCATCCGATTCTTCAAAGAAGTCTGAAGTTTGTGGATCGTCTCGACGATCGCGGCGGCGGCGGTTCCCATTTCGGTGTCCGCCGACTGCTGCGCGAGCATTCCGCTGCGGTACTGCTGACCAGCCTCTTCGTAGGTCTTCACATGGCCCGCGATGCGCGAGGCTGCTGCTTGCAGCGCGGTGTTGCCTGCCACGTGATCGGCCCAGGTCTGGATATTGGTCTTGACTTTGGCAAGCTGCTTCTGATAGGCCTCCCACTGAGCCTCGGCATTGGTGGCCAGCAGGTAGACCGCGGTCACGCGCAGTACCAGGAACTCCTGAAAGACGCTTTGGTCGAGTTCGGTTCCAATGGCGGCCCACTTGGTGATATCCTCGACATTCTTGGCCTCCTCGGCCGCCCGGCGCGCCGGAGCGATGACATTGGTGTTGACCGTACCGACTTCCTGGGTGACGTCCCAGCCGATCTTGCTCCAACTGGTGAAGGCCTCATCCCGTGTCTTCCGAGCGCTCTTCTGGTGCTCGAACGACGTGAGGTAGGCGGGCATCTTGCCGGCGGCCTCTGTGACGATGGCCCGGTCGACGCCGGCCAGGTCCTCCGAACCTTCCAGTTGCTGTAGCTGGGTCAGCAGCGCGTTGTATGCCGCGTGCCAGTTGTCGGCGGCCGTCTTGCTGTCGCTGCCGTAAGCATCAAAGCCACGGATCGTGAACTCCTTCCGCAGAGAGGCGCAATCGTTGAGCCCTTGCAGGCACTCATTTCCCTGGCGATTCAGTTCGGCGTTGGTGGTCACGTTGGTCAGGCCGTTCCACCCGACGTAGCCCAGAACGCCGGAGATCACGATCAGCAGACCAAAACCCATCCCCATTTTCGTTGCCAGTTTCATGTTCTTGAACATCTTGATTCTCCTGAAATGCGACGCGTGTATTTGTTTGAACGCACCGGGGGGATCCCGGTGATAGCCTTTCCTTCAGCGGATTCGCTCCGACGTCCATGCAGGAAACTGTTCCATGCCCCGACTACGCAGCGGCCTTGCAGACGCCGGCCAGGTCGGCCGAACCGAGGACCTGGTCGATATCGAGCAGGATCTTCACCGAGTTGGCAATCTTGGCCATGCCGAGAAGGACGTCGGTCCCGACGGACGTGCCCAGTTGCGGCGCGTCCTCGATCTGATCGGCCGTGATGTCGAGCACGTCCCGAACGCGGTCGACGACGATCCCGGTGTTGCACTGCTGGTCGCCGCGCCGGGTCTGGACCACAATGATGCACGTCTGCGAAGTCCTCTCCTCGACCTGCATGGTGAACTTGGCGCGCAGATCCACCACAGGAATGACCTGGCCCCGCAGGTTGATGACGCCGCGAACGTAGTCCGGCGTCTGTGGGACCGCCGTGATGGCCATGTAGCCGATGATCTCACGGACCTTGAGAATCTCCAGTCCGAACTCCTCGGGCCCCAGGGCAAAGGTCAGGTACTTTCCCGGCTTGGCCCGTGTCTCGACAACGGTGTCCATGCTCTGTGCCTTTCACTTTTGAACAAATGGCTTCTTCGCCTGCCGACGCACTTCGTCTGCGGCACGTCAACGGCCCGACAAGGGCCAGGCAATCCGCGTTTCACTTGCATGCATTGAGGCGATGCCCCCCAAAAGCGTGGCATCTCCAGCCTTCCAAGGTCTGACTTGGTTCTTGATGAACCCCCAATCAGGCAAGGCGTCCGCTATATCGTGTGGGAGGGCGGGGCAGTTGCGTAGCGAATGGATGGATTCTGAGTCTTACACCCTGCCAGGGGGTAGGAATTATCAAGGGGGTTTGATAACAAGTGCAGAGGAAAGGCCGCAGGGACCAATGCAGGCCCGCCGCAGAATTTCCGTTTGTGAACGGGTGTCATCGCAATCTCGCAAGCTGCTTTCGGACAACGGTCCGATAAGGCGGTGCGGGTGTTCTTTGCCATGCAGGGGCCGGCACGCGGCGATGCGGATTCTCCGGGGAGAAGGGACGTCGCAAAGCCTCGCAGGAGCCGTCTGGCCAGACCACGAGGCCACGTCGTTACCGTGCGCCGGCGGGCTGGACGAGTTGCCGGCAGATCTGCACGCGCTCCTCGAAGGTGCGGATCAGCAACGCATCTCCGGTCATCCGTGCCAGTTCCAGCGCGCGGGTCTCATGAACCAGAGCGGGCTGAAAAGCGCGGCGGCTCAGGTAGAATCCGGAGATGTAGTCATGCAGCGCCGGCGAGTTGTCCACCCTGGGGTTCAGCCGGACTGCGGCCGTGTAATGCGCGATCACATCCTCCGGCTTCTCCGCGTCCGTCAGTGCCAGCGCCAGTCCGTAATGGGCTTCGGCGCAATTCGGGTCCAGGATAAGCGCCTCGGATAACCAGTGGCGCGCTTCCGGAGATCGCCCCTGCGCCAGCAGTGCTTGCCCGAGGGAGTGTCGCATTCGCACGGGGTCGTACTGGCTGTCGAGACCCTTGGGCATCCCCCGGATCGCTTCGGCCAGGTGCGCTGTGGCGGCCTCCAGTTGGCCGCGGTACAGAAGGGCCATGCCCAGATCGTGGTGCGTGCGCGGGTCGCGCGGCTCCAATTCGAGAGCGGTTCGCAGGTGCGTGAGGCCCTCGTCGTACTGCTCTTTGACATTGAAGAACAGAAAGCCCAATCGGCGATGGGCCCAGACGTTCTTCGGATTCAGTTCCAGGGCCTTTCGGTATTCTCGGATCGCGCCGTCGGTGTCCTGGGCCCGGAAGAAGGCGTCGCCGGCCCGCACGAAGGAGTAGTCGTTCAGGAACTGCTCGTGGATCTTGCGGATCGCCACCGGTGAGGCGTTGACGAATTCCGGGATGTTGGCGGCTCGGTCCGGGGCCGTCAAGCGCGACAGGCAGACGGCGGGACTGCTCTGCCCGGCCTCATCGATGTGCGTCAGAAACAGTTGCGTGTAATCGGAATGGGCCTTCGAGGAGAAGACCAGCCACCGGCCATTCGGCGACCAACTGTGCCAGGAGTTCATGCGGGCGGTGTTGCACCGGAGCTTTCGCGGCTCGCCTCCTTCGGCCGGGATGATGTAGAGTTGGCTGTCCGGCTGGAGCAGCATGTAGCTCTTCGCCTTGCAGAAGACGATCCACCGGCCGTCGGGAGAGTATCGGGCGAAGTAGTTGCTCATCCCGTCGCCGGAGGCGCCTCGAATCGGTTCCGGCGCGCCGCCCTTGCCGTCATTGAACGCGATGCGATAGAGGTCGTACAGAAACAACTTGCCTTCGTCGAGGAACTCTGCGCAGTCTTCGCGGCCGAGCAGCACTTTGCTTTTGTCGTCGGCCCGGAGGCTGTAGGCTTCGCTTCGGGCGAAGACAATGTGCTTGCCATCCGGACTCCACGTCGGATTGCTCTGGACGTACCGAGGGTCGTCGGCGCCCGGCAGGGCGGAGAACTGCCCCGTCTGCCGGTCGTAGATACACAGAATGCCTTTGATGGGAAAGAACAACTGCGAGAACGCCAGTCCCGGCGTGGCCACGAACACCGAGCGGTCCTTCACCGTGCTGACCACATATCGCCCATCGGGCGAGATCTGCGAGAGCAGCCCGAAGGTCTGCTCGCCGTCCTCCTTGCGGTAGTCGTTCCACGTGATGATGTCACTGGTCGCCAGCGTCATCTCCTCGGCCACCGGCGTCATGACATACGAGCCCTTGCTGTTGGCATAGTCGACGTCCATCGCCAGGACGCCGGCGTCTCTCGGGAAGGAATGGCAGTTCCCGCAGACCGGCACGTTCTCCAGTACGACAGACGGCACGGTCTCCGAGCTGATGGAACCGAAACGCCAGCGGATCTTTGTCGGATCTTTGACCGCCTCGACGAACGGCAGATTCACTTCGCGATAGAACAGCGGGGCGCCGACCTCATCAGACGACGTCGCGAACGAGACGCGTCCGCGGGCCAGGATGCCGGTCGGGCCAGATCGGTTGACGCCCACGACGATCATCTCGGCTGGCTCTTCGAGAGTCCTCCTCTTGATCGTCTCCCAGAGCGGTCTGTCCGGGACCCAGCGGGGTTCGCGCACGAGGATGTCGATGTCGTTCTGGTCGTCCTGGAACCGCAATCGAATTGCCCACGTGTCGCACGTCAGACCTTCGGCGGACCAGTGGAACGTCGGGGGCGCGATGTCGGGTGGAAAGAGGGCCCCGTCAGGCGGGTGAACGACCGTGACCGGCGAGCAAGGGCCCTGTCCAGGGTCGGCAGAGAGCAGCGTCTGGACGTCCAGAGCGGGCCGGCGCACGAAGAACACCAGGACGAGCGCGAGGCCGACCAGGGGTAGTGCTGCAAGAACATGGTTGCGCCGCATCCGCATCGACCTTGACCTTCTGGTGCTCGAAGCTCATCGTCGTTCCACGGGCGTAGGCGATCATGGCCCTGACATCTATGGAGTATATCATCGGCAGAATCCCTTGTCCATATAGCGACGTTTTCGCGTTGGTCCGGATTCCTGTAAGCCCTGCGACGTCCCTCAGATGGAGAGTGCGGGCTCGGGGTCGTTTGTGCCTGTTATGGGACGCCGACCTGTTGGCCGGGTTCGGCGTGTCACGGGACCTTTGTGTATCTGACGGTGACCGCGCCCGGTTTCGCCGGGATTCGGATGGGCAGTCCCGTTTCCAGCAGTTGCCTGCCGGACAAACGGACCGCGTCTGCCGCGTCGAAGTCCTTCACCTCGTAGACGGCCGCCGGGTCCAGTCCACGCAGCTTGATCTCGGCGGAGCTATAGATGCAGCTCTCGCGCCGAAACGCCTGCACGAAGCCGGTGCCCTCATCGGGTCGGTCGAATTGCCAGGCGATCCACTGCTGTTGCGAGAGGTTGTAGTCCGTCAGCGGATAGTAGTCTCCGAAGTAGCCGGGCGCCACTTCGAGCCACTCGCGATAGAGCCTCAGGATCAGCTCGTCGTCGACCTCGGCGCGGAAGTCGAAAAGCCCGATATTGGCTGGGCACATATTGCTGCGGCGTGTGTAGGGAGCATAGCTGAGTTCGCCCGTGCCCCAGCCCCATCCGACGGTATTGGAGGGACAGTATCCGGTGCCGTAGAAGGGCAGCCAGAACGACAGGCCATAGGTGTGTCCCTGCTGTCCGACGGGCTCGAACAGATAGTCGCTGCGCAGCAGGGGTACGGACCGGCGCATCGTCTCCAGGTCGTTGCGATGGCCGCCGCTGGCGCAGGAGTCGATCACCATGCCGGGGTGACGGCGCAGCAACTCGTCCCAGTAGGCGAGATAGCCCGTGACGTATTTGTTCTCGGTGATGCCCTGACGGTCCGGCGCGTCGTTGCGGCGCCAGAAGCTCAGTGGCTCGATGTTGTAATCCTGGCGATACAGGTCGATGCCTTCTTCGGTGATGATCTTGTCGATGTGGTTGACGAGCCAATTCCACGCGGCCGGGTCGCCCAGATTGAGCAGGCCGCCGCCGGAGCCGCCCAGCACCCATTCGGGGCGGTTCTCGGCCAGCCACGTGCCCGCGTGCACGCGCTCGGGCTCGAACCACACGATGATCTCGACGCCCCGGTCGTGAGCATGGTCGCTGATGCGCTTGAAGCCGTTCGGGAAGCGATGCGGGCGACGGTCGATCTCCCACGTGCCGACCGCTGCGGCCCAGCCCTTCTCCGCGGCCCCGACGTACCAGCCGGCGTCCATCCACCAGTAGTCCAGCTTCAGCCCCTTGTCGAGGTAACGGTCCATGAACTCGATCTGGCTGCGTTCGTCGGCCTTGGTCATCTCGGCGAACTGATGCGAGCTACACGCGCAGAACATCGGCAGAGGCAGCGGCCGGCCCTTGCGGCGGGGCAGGTTGTGCCGGACCATCCACCGGCGCCAGGCGTTCTGGGCGTCGATCCAGTCTCCGCCTTTCCAGAACTGCATGACGATCAAGGGCGTTCGCACGGTCTCTCCCGGCCGCAGACGGAAGTGTGTGGTTTCCTGTCCGGCCGTGACGTGCAGCGCATTCCCGTCGTCACGCTGGAAGTCTGCATGCCACTGGCCGGGCCAGCCGACCGCCAGAATGATCCCTTCGTTGCCTGTCTCGAGATTGTAGTAAGGCCAAGAGCCTCCGGTGCCGCGACCTCCGCGAGGCGCGAAAGACAGCTTGCGGCCTGCTCCGAGCATCGTACTGGTTGGCGCGAAATCCTCCGGACCGACGGAGGTCCCGTTCCAGTGTCTCAGACGATACTCACAGTCTGCCGCACGCACGAACTGAGCATCCAGCGCCTTGAGGTTCTCGATGATCGGGGTGTCCTCGTCTCCACCATTGGTCACGTACACGGTCCACTCGATGCTCTCGAAGTCCGTGTATTCCAGACCCTGCCAGCGGACGATCAGGCCGGTCTGCGGATCGCGCCAGGTCAGCGCGTGGGCGATACGATTGGGGTCAAGCGCTTCGTGTCGGGCATCGTGTGTCCACGTTTGGAGCAGCTCGCGGGAAGGCCGACCATCGACCACGAAGGAGAATGGCGGCGCGGCATTTCGCCAGTCGTATCGCTGCTTCCAGGTGCGGTCGGGGTCGTTTGATCCGATCTGCATCCCGGCGACTGCATCGGTCCAGAGCAGCCAGTCCGGCGGGGCGGCCTCGGCGTTGTCTGCGGCCAACGTGAACTGAAACACGTAATCGGCCTTGCCGCTGGGACCGGTCTGGTGGGGACCGACGAAATCTACATGGCCGGCCGCCGCCGGCGCCAGCACGCGGAAATCGGTGAGGGTATGCTGCTTCGCATCCCCCGCCGTATAGGTCCAGAGACTGGCCCGGGCGGTGCGGATGGTCGCCGACCCACAAGCCGGCACTTCCGTGATCGGCCAGCCCATCGTGCGAGCCGAGTGGTTGACCTTGAATGGCGCTGGCTTCGATGGATCGCGCGTGACAGGGGCGTATACTGAGATCGCCGGCCGGTCCTTGTCCTGACCGAAGAGGTTCAGGCCGAAATGCTCGATGTCGCTGGTGCATTCGATGTGCAGCGTATAGGTGGTACTGCCGGCGGCGGGGCCGAACGCAACCAGATGGGTTTCCGGATCGTTCAGCCATTTGACGGCATCAGACCTCTGCGCGAAGTCGCCTTCGTACATGAAGATATCCCAGGCGGCATCGTGCGGTCCGGCGTTCCATCGGTTGTGCCCATCCTGGGTTCCCGACGCGTCGCATCCGAACAGGGTGACTGCCTGGAAGGGCATCTCGTCGCGAGAGGCCGCAGCGGTGGGAACCGATATGACAGCAAGCAGCAGGGCGGTGTGAAGCTTGAGCATGGCAACCTCCTGGGATGAGTGTTGTTCACACAAGGCTGTCCGGTCATCGTACCGGAAACCAATGGCTACTATCCGGCCATCGCCTTTGGAAGTCAAGTCCCATGAGCGGATACTGCGAGCCCGTGTCTGTGCGAATTTCGCGGCAAGGCCCGTTTTCCACCACGGAGCGCCCTGTGTGGCAGCGGCAAACGGAGCAAGGCGGAGTTTGCCGATGGCTTCGGCGGCATGCGTATCACCATCGGCAAGCCTGCGCTTGCCGCTGCCACACGGCTGCCAGGATATTTTCACAGACACTCGCTCTGCGTGTCTGTCAGGATTTCAGGGCAGCATTCCCTTGCGGACGCAGACCGCCAGGGGTGGCAGCCTCAAGTCCGCAGGACTTGGGGATGGATCGCCTCGCAGAGGCCTTTCCGTACGGATGCGCCACTCCCATTCGCCATCCCCAAAGCTCCGTTGCACTACGCTTTGAGGCTGCCACCCACATGGCACGATATTTTCACACACACGGGAGCCCCAGGTGCGGAGCTTCGCGCCGGATGCCCGTCAGTGGCAGAGTTGTTCGAGGTCGGACAGGGTAAGGCGGTCGAGCCGGTCGACCACCTTTTCGGCGCCGGCCAACTGCTCGGCCTCGTAGGTGTTGGTCACTGCGACCGTATGCATGCCGGCGGCCTTGGCAGCCTGGAGTCCCCAATGGGAGTCCTCGATCACGACGCACTGCTTTGCCGGCAGGGGAGCGCGCAGACGCTGGTTGAGCTTCTTGAGAGTCAGCAGGAATCCATCGGGGTGCGGCTTGCCCCGCTTGACCTGTTCGGCCGAGACGATGGCCTTGAAGAAGTCCCGCAGGCCGGAGTCTTCGAGGATCAGCTCGATCTCCGCCCGCAGCGCGCCCGAGCAGATCGCCATCGGGATCGCATTCGATGCGAGCAGATCGAGAAAGGGACGGACGCCCTCGATGACCTTGCCGTCCGTGCGAGCCAGTTCCTCGAAGATGCGCGTCTTCTTCCGAATCAGCTCGGCGACCTGGGACGGTTTGATGTCGAGCCGGCCTTCGGCGATCAGCGCCTTGTAGCAGTCCTTGTCGCTCAGACCGAGGTAGGTCGAGTAGTACTCCTTCTTGGTCAGCTCCAGTCCGAGACCGGCCAGAACCGTGTTGAATGCACGGAAGTGCAGGATCTCAGAGTCGGTGATGACCCCGTCGAAGTCGAAAATCACGGCTCCCAACATGACAGCGAACCTCGGTGCTACTGTTCCTGGACCGGCCCGACCAGGGCCTCGTAGTCGCTGAACGTCGATCTGTCACCCTGACAGATCAGTTCTGTGAGAGCTTTGATCGTCGGCGCGTTTTTCTCGACGTAGCGGCGGGCCAGCAGGGTCTTGCGTTGCTTCATCGGGACAGTCTGGCCGTTGGTGGACGAAACGCCCGGCGCGACGGCGACGTCCATCTGGACTTTCGTGCTGGCCTGATCGCACAGCAAGTAGCCGTTGATCAAAGCGATCGCGACGTCCGTCAGCGCCCGGCCGTACAGGTCCATGTAATCGTTGCCCTTATCCTTGACGAATTCGACCGCGGCCTTGAGTTGCCCGAGGCCTTCGGCGAGTTTGTCGAGCAGGTCCTTGACCTGGGGCGCGTACTCTTTCGCGGCCAGGTCTTCGATGTATTTCTCCGCGGTGCCGCTGCACACGCCTCGCACCGCCGCGACGATCTGAAGCTGGCTGGTGCCCTCGTAGATCGTCGTGATCCGCGCGTCGCGCGCATGCCGTTCGCTGGCGTAGTCCCGCATGTACCCGCTGCCGCCCAGGACCTGGATGGCGTCGTAAGCGACCTGATTGCACATCTCCGAACAGAGGTACTTGGCCATCGGGGTCAACATGCCGGCGCATCGCTTGTAGCTGCGGGCGTCGTCCTTGAGCGATTTCAACTCCGCCTTGTCCTCAGGCGGATTCTCTTCCAGTCTCTTGTTGTAGGCCACCGCCAGATCCACGACCCGGCTGGTCTCGTAGAGCAGAGCGCGCCCGGTCTCGACAGCGATTTTCATGTCGATCAGCATGTCGCGCACCGCCGGCAATCTTTCAATGGCCATGCCGAACTGTTTGCGGCTGGCGGCGTAGTCCCGCGCGATACGATAGGCCGCTTCCGCGATGCCCATCGACTGGGCGGCAATCCCGATCCGCGCGCCGTTCATCAGCGTCGCGACGTAGGGAGCCAGGCCCCGCCGGCGCTCGCCGATCAGCTTGCAGGGCGTGTTGTCGAAGAATATCTCGCAGGTGGGCGAGCCGTGGATGCCCAGCTTGTCCTCCAGCCGGCGGATGTGCACCGTCGGGCCGGGCTCGCAGACGAACAGGCTCAGGCCCAGTCCGCCGCTGCGGTCGGGCTCGCTGCGCGACAGCACGAGCAGGACATCGCCGCAGCCATTGGTGATGAATCGCTTGACGCCATGCAGAAACCAGTTGCCCTTTTCGTCCTCGAAGGCCCGCAGCTTGACGGCCTGAAGGTCCGAGCCGGCGTCCGGCTCCGTCAGCACCATCGCCCCGGTGACCTTGCCCTCGGCGAACGGAGGCAGGTATTCCTGCTTGATCTCCTCGCAGGCAAAGGCGTTGATCGTCTCGGCGATGCCCTGAAGCCCGAAGATGTTCATCAGCGACGCGTCGGCGCGGGAGATGATCTCGGTAGCCATCGAGTACAGCAGATTGGGGAAGTTCAACCCGCCGAACCGGTAGGGCAGCGTGAAGCCCATCACCTCCGCCTGCGCCAGCTTCTCGAGCGCCTCGGCGATCCCTTTGGCTCGTGTGACAGTCCCATCCTCGTTGAGCGTATTGCCTTCACGGTCCACGCCTTCGGCCCGCGGAGCGATGAAGTCCGCGCTCAGCTCGCCCAGAGCGTCCAGCACCATCTCATAGTTCTGCACCGCTTCATCGCCATCGCTCGGGGCGTAGTCGAATTCCTCTGCGAAGCGGTACCCCTCTTCGCAGAGGCCGGCCAGTTGCGCCAGGTCGAGGTGCTGGAAGAGGAACCGGATATCGTCGTTGTCTTTGTAGAAATTCCCCATGTCTTTTGTCCTGTGCTCAAGGGGCGTTCGCCCACTGTGGCAGAATTAGAGGTCAAAAATCAAAAGGCAAAACTAAGGAAGTCATGCCCGCGGCGCGGGCATTCCGACATTTTGATCTTTCTTCAGTCCTTGATTCCTTTTTCCTTGATGGCCCGGATCATCTTCGGCACGACCTCGTTCAAATCCCCCACGATCTTGTAGTGAGCGATGCTGAAGATGGGGGCCTCCGGGTCGTTGTTGATGGCGACGATCTTCTGGCTCTGGGCCATGCCCGCCTGGTGCTGGATCGCGCCGCTTATTCCCACGGCGATGTAAAGGCTCGGCCGCACGGTCGTGCCGGTCTGGCCGACCTGGTGGTCGTGATCGATGAAGCCCAGATCGACCGCCGGCCGGGTCGCCGCCGGGGCCGCTCCCAGACAGTTGGCCAGGTCCCAGATCAACTTGAAGTTCTCCTTGCTGCCCACGCCGGCGCCGCCGGCAACGATGATGCGAGCCGCCTTCAGATCGACCTTCTTCGCTCGCTTGTGCTCCTGGAGAATCTCCAGCGGCAGATCGTCCTGCGTCAGACTGACAGTCTCGGTGACGATCACGCCGTGATGGCTGGCATTGGGCTCGGGCATGGGCATCACGCCCTCGCGAACCGTCGCCATCTGCGGCCAGCGATCGTAGTTGATGATCGTCGCGACGATGTTGCCTCCGAACGCCGGACGGATCTGGAACAGCAGGTTCTCGTGGACCTCGCCGTCCTTGGCCGTCTTGTGTGTGCCGATCTGCAGGTCGGTGCAGTCGGCGGTCAATCCCGCCTTGGCCGCGCTGGCGATTCGCGGAGCGAGGTCACGACCCGCCACCGTTGCGCCGTACAGCACGACCTGCGGTTTGTGTTTGTGGATCAGCTCCAGGATGGCCTTGGCGTAGCTGTTGGTCTGGTAAGCCTTCAGCAGCGGATGCTCCGCCAGGTAGACCTTGTCGGCGCCGTAGTGGATGAGCCGGGTGGACAGATCGCGAACGCCGTCGCCGAGCAGGAGCGTGCCCAACCTGACCTTCAGCGTCTCGGCCAGATGCCGGGCCTTGCTCATCAGCTCGATCGAGGTCTCTTCCAGCCGGCCGTCATGCTGCTCGGCGAACACCCACACTTCACCTTGTCTGTTCACGTCGATCATGGATTATCCGAATCTGCAAATGAACCTTGCGGTTCCAGGAACGTTACATCGGGTGCGGCGTCGACGAGACTCCGCGGAAAAAGTCACTCCGTTGGCACATCGCCCCGTGTGCGACAGCCCATCCTACGCGATGATCTTGTCTTCGATCAGCTCGTGGATCATCTCGGCCAGCCCATCGTCGGTCGGCGGGACTTCTTTGCTCTCCTTGGCGGCCAGGACTACGCTCTGAATGCGATGGACCTTGGTGGGCGATCCGCTGCGGCCGCACCAGGTCAGGTCCGCTTCGAGCCGGTCCAGGTTCCACTGTTCGATGAGCAGCCCCCTGGCCCTCAGCGCCTCGCAGCGGCTCTCGCACAGCTCTTTGATCTCCGCCTCGACGGCATCCGGGTTCATCACCTTGATCTCTTCGGCCACCTCACCGGGAGTGCGGGCCTTTTTGTACTTCATCAGGTGCCTGGCGGCCGCTACGCGCGGGGTGTTCGCCTCGCCTGTAACGGTCAGAAGCACCGGCAGACCCGTCCGGACAGACTGCCAGCCGTTGCCGATGCTGCGACGAACCTGGATCGTGTTGTCCTGGAGATCTTCAAGGGCTTCAACATAGGTAATCTGGGTGATTCCGAGCTTCTCCGCCAGTTGCGGGCCCACCTGGGCGGTGTCGCCGTCGATGGCCTGCCGGCCGCACAGAACGATGTCGTAGTCCAGCTTTTTGACCGCGCAGCTCAGAATGTAGCTGGTCGCCAGCGTGTCGCTGGCGGCGCAGCGGATATCGGTGACCAGGATGGCCTCATCGGCGCCGCGGTAGAGCGATTCGCGCAGGATACGCGTCGCGCCGGGTAGCCCCATCGTAACAACCGTGACGCGCCCGCCGAAGCGGTCCTTGATGCTCAGGGCCAGCTCCAGCGCATTGAGGTCTTCGGGATTGAAGATGGCCGGCAAAGCCGAACGGTTCACCGTGCCGTCGTCGTTCATGACCTTGCCGGTGATCCGATGCGTATCGGGCACCTGCTTGGCCAGCACCACACAATCATATGCCACGTAGAAACTCCTATCGGTCCTTCCTTGCCTGATGTCAGTTTTTGTCGAGGCCCAAGTTTACCGCTCTTGACCGTCAGGTCAACCCTAAAACGCAAGCGTGATAAGTGGCGATTTTTCCGGCCGTGCCGCGAAAACGGTTAAACCCTTGCCTCGAAAACGTCGATGGTCCCCTCGATGTCGTCGGGTCTGTGCCAAAAAGGTGAGTTTTTTTTTGACACCAGCGACCGTAGATCGATAATGATCGCCGGCGGTGGCGTTTATCGGATGCGATCATTGGAGCCGATAACGAGGCTTCCTGGCGTATGGATACGGCCCCTGGGCTACCTGGGGGATTCCCAATGACGAGCGAAACGAGCTACGACACGGTGTTTGGCAAGATGGCGGTGGACCAGGGGCTCTGTACCGACCAGGAGCTTCGCCACTCGATCCAGGAACTCCAGGAACGCCGCAAGATCAACCCGGTCATGCTCCAGGAACTGCTGATCGAATTGGGCTATATCACCGCGACCCAGGCCGAGCGCCTCAAGCTGAGCATCAAAGAAAACAAGGTCGCCGTTCACCAGATTCCCGGCTACAAGATCCTCGGTAAGATCGGCGCCGGCGCTATGGCGTTCGTCTACAAGGCCAAGCAGCTCAGCCTCAATCGCACGGTGGCCATCAAGGTGCTGCCCAAGCGTTTCACCGAGAACCCGGAATACGTGCAGCGGTTCTATAAAGAAGGACAGGCCGCCGGCAAGCTCAACCATCCCAACATCGTGCAGGCCATCGACGTCGGCGAAGCGGGCGGCTACCACTACTTCGTCATGGAGTACGTCGAGGGCAAGACCATCGCCGACGACCTGACCAACGGCACTCCGTTCGGCGAAAAGGAAGCCATCGAGATCATCACCCAGGTGGCCCACGCCCTGGTCCACGCCCACTCCCACGGTCTGGTGCACCGCGACGTCAAGCCCAAGAACATCATGATCAACAAGCAGGGCGTGGTGAAGCTGGCCGACATGGGTCTGGCTCGCGAAACCACCGACATCGAGGCGGCGCAGAGCGAGGCGGGCAAGGCCTACGGAACGCCCTATTACATCGCCCCGGAGCAGATCCGCGGCAAGATCGACATCGACGGCCGGGCCGACATCTACGGTCTCGGTGCGACGCTCTATCACATGGTTACCGGACGCGTGCCGTTCACCGGGGACGACTCCGCCGAGATCATGAAGAAGCACCTGCGCGAGAAGCTGATCCCGCCGGACCACATCAACACGACGCTCTCGGCCGGAATCTCAGAAGTCATCGAGATCATGATGGCCAAGCGGCGCGAAGACCGGTACAACAACGTCGAAGAACTGCTGGTCGATCTGGAGGCCTTGCGCGAGGGCCACGCGCCGCTCCAGGCGCACAAACGCTTCGACGTTTCCGTGCTCGAGAAGCTCGAAGAAGGGGAAACCGTCGAAACCGAAAATGAGGAGCACGTGGAGGAGAGGATCAATCGCTACCGGCTGGCCGTGCTCGTTCTGGGGGCGGTCTCCGCGATTTCCGTTCTGATCATCGTCCTGATGCTCGCGTTCTGACGTCCTGACGGCCCCGGCCGGTCTCGCCCATCTGCATCGAGAAAAGCGCCAATGCCCAGAGGAGGAGCCAATTTCGCATCGGAGGAACTCGTCCGCGTCCTGAGCCATTACGACGTCGGCGTGGTTCACCGCGTTCGCTCCCTTCCGGCGGGCAACCGGCGGGCCCCCAAGGTGATCGTGCACGCCGACAAAGGGACGTTCCTGCTCAAACGACGTCCCCGAGGACGCGACGACATGAACCGTGTGGCGTTCGCTCACGCCGTGCAGAGGCATCTGGCGGCGCGGGGCTTTCCCGTCACGTCCCTGGTGGCCACGAGCGACGAGCACAAGACTGTTCTGAACGTGGACAATCACATTTATGAGCTGTTCGCCTTTGTCACCGGCTCGCGGTGTGACGGCTCGGCCGAAGCGACGACGGACGCCGGTCGGCAACTGGCCCATCTGCACGTGTGCCTGCGCGACTTCGCTCACGACTACGAGCCGTTCCAGGGCAGCTTTCACGACTCGGCGACCGTGCGTCAGCATCTTCAAATGATCCGGACGGACAAGCGCACCGGATCGCTCCAACGCGCCGCCGCGGTGACCGAATCACTGGTGATCCGATACGACCGCTCCAGCAATCGCGTCGACCGGGTGGGTTATGCCTCCTGGAAGCGACAGGTCATCCACGGCGACTGGCATCCGGGCAACCTGCTGTTTTCCGACCGCAAGGTGGTGGGCGTGGTGGATTTCGATTCGATCCGCATCGCTCCGCCCGTGACGGACCTGGCCAACGGCATGCTCCAGTTCTCGATCCTCGGCGTCTCGCCCGATCCGGCCCAGTGGCCCGACGCCTTCGACCAGGAGCGTCTCTTGCAGTTCCTGGCGGGCTATCGCGAAGTGGTCCCGCTGAGCAAACGCAAACTGTACGGGCTCGTCGACCTGATGATCGAAGCGATGGTCGCCGAGGCGGTCCTGCCGGTGGCGGCCACCGGCTTCTTCGGCGACCACAGCGGACTCGACTTCCTGCGCATGATTGTCCGCAAGACCAAGTGGCTCCGCCACCATCGCAAGGAACTGACGGAAACCATGCTCGCGTAGGGGCGAGGCATGCCTCGCCCCTACCGTAGATTCGTGCCGGGTGGCAGGCCGCCCATGCCGGGATCGCCCGGGCGGCGTTCCCGCTGCATCGGAGGCGCGGGGTCGAGAGGCTCCGCTTTCGTCCTGCTGGGTGTGATCAGCATCAGCAATGGGCCGGCCGGCTCGCTTTCGTCGCTGAGGATGTTGCCGACCGCTGGTGTTTCTCCTACGTGGATCAGGGCCGTCTGTCCATCAGGTATGACGATCTCGGTGGCCGTGGTGACGGCCGTGAACGTGGGAACGTCGTACTCGTACTTGCCCCTGTACAGGGCCTTCTGCATCCTGAGCAGCGAGTTGATCTCCATCTCGAACTGAAGACGGATGTTGTTCTGGTCTTCGATGAGGTGCGGCGTAGCGTCGAGTCGGACGCCGACTTCTTTGGAGGCGTGTTGTGCGATGGGTTCGGGGGAGGCGTCATTGGGCTCGCGGTACCCGCTGGTGTACTGGATGTGGTTGGCGAGGCTGACACTGGCGGATTCGCCGTCCAGCACAGTCACCTTCGGCGCGGCCAGCATCTTGCTTCCCGCATATTGCTGGACCGCCTTGAGCAGCAGTCCAACCCGGTCGGGCTCCAGGAGGGGCGTGCGGCCCTCGGCAAGGTCATTACCGATCTCATGCAGCGCATTGACGTCCGCGGGCGCGGCGACGCCCTTAATCGGCAAGCCGCGCTGCATGGCCTCCATGCACTCGCGATCCACCAGCACGAACCGCGCCGCCACCTCGATGGCGTCTGCTTCCCGGCTTGGTGCTGCGGGAGGCTGCGCATTCCGCTTCGTGATGGCATACCCGTCCGGTGTTCTCGTGGTGACGTATGGGCTGCCGGCGAGCAGCATCCTGAGGGCCGTTTGCAGAGATACATCCTCAAACTCGGCCCAGGCCTCTCCGCCGACGGTGGCATCCCACGTGACATTGACTCCAGCCTGTTCGGCGACTTGTCTCAGGGCTTCACGCAGATCGGTGCCCTGGAATGTTCCGCTGAGTGGACGGAAGACGGTGTAGGTGTCGGTGTCGCCCAGTTTCTTGAATGTGGAGGCGGTGTCCTGCAGGACGGTTTGCAGGGCTGTGTCGATGGAGGTTTCGGACAGGCGCGCGGTGATGCGTTCGTGTTTGACCGTCGGGTCCACAGCGATCTTCGCCTGTGTTTGTTCGGATATCTCGGCGAGTGCCTCGATCAGATCCGTGTCGACGAACGTGGCTGTGACGGTGGCGGGCTCTCGGGCCGGCGCGGATGGGACGATGCGCGGACGGGCCAGGAGGTAGAGAACCCCGTTGTCTTGCGTCTCTCCTTCGGCAGCGGACTCCAGGCGACAGACGAACGTATTGTTTTCGTCCACGACGGCCTTGGTGTCGATGCTGTGCTTGCGGATGCGTGGCGTCTTGCCGTCGTTCAGTATGACGTCGCAGATCTCCGCCGCAAGGTCCAAGTTGATATGACCGGCGCTATCGATGCGAGGCGTGACCGTCACAAGATCGCGGCATTCGACCGTCTCTGGCGCCCCGGGTTGGGTGGTTGGATTCGGCACGTGTTGTTTGCTCATGACTTGTGCCTGCCGGCCGTCGAAGACTTCCACTGTGGGGTTCATGGCGACTTTCAAGTATTCGCGCGATGCCAGCAGATCGACCAGGATCTCCAGTGCCTCCGAATCTCCTTGCGCATTCTCGGTGCAGCGTTCGAGCAGAGCCTGAGGCGAAATCTGCAACCCTTCCACACGCGGAAGTGAACCTCGCTGCTCTCGTCCGGTTTCTCGCCTTGCGTACATCTGGTCCCACAGGCTCGACAATTGTGCCGCAGCCTCAGGACTCAGCGGCTGGTTCGTCAGGAACTTGACCAGCTCGATATCCAGCATGACCTTGGGCTTGTCATCCCGTGAGGACGCACGCTCATCTGGCGTTCTGGTTGACACGCGGACGGAAGGCAGACGTGTGGCGAGGTCATCGTCGAGTTCCTGGTGCAATTCGCGGCGTCTCTCTTCCAGCCGGCGGCGGAGGGCTTCGAGGAGTTGTTTCTTCTGGACGATCTCGGGATGCTCCGGCAGGAACGTCTGCTGGGCTTCCAGCAATTCGGTTTCTATCTCCGCGATCCTCTTCGCCAACTCGCGGACCATCGGGTCGGTCTGGACGAAGTCGCGCGCCGCGTCGGCGGTTGCCTGCTCGGAGGCGGACGGCGCGAGCGCAGGGGCAGCGGGGGGCTCGATGAGGGTTGGCTTGACCAATAACAGAGTCGTTGTGGTCTTCGCATCAAGGGCGACGGCCGTGGTCAGAGGAAGCATGACGCACTGGTTATTCCGGGCAGATAGCACGAGATCGAAGCTGGCGTAGGCTGCCTTCGCGGAGAACCTGCCCTCCGAGTCGAGGGACACCAGGTTTCTTGCACGCAGTGCCAGAGTGAGCCGGATGCCGTTGGCGTCATGCGGGGCGGTCGGTGTCACATCCAGACTCAGAGCAGAATTGTCCGTCTGGCTGGGGGGCGCTGGAGGTCCCATGGCCGGAATATTGTCGCAACTGAGGTGACCGCTTGCGCCGAGGCGGATCAGCATTTCGGGGCTGGAACATACGGTCGCATAACCCCGTGACACCAGCAGATCGGTGAAGGCTCTGGCGGCGTCATCTATCTGGTTGCAGATGTTCGCGTATTTACTGACGATATACTGTACGGGCTTCTGGAGCTCTTCCACGCTTGGTAGATTGAATTTGGCGTCGCGCGATGCGTCGGTGAGAAGGGCACGAAGCTGTCGGGCCGTGGCACGATCCAGTGCTTCTTCCGTTACGATCTCCGCGATGGTGAAGCTGAGCAGTACCTGGCGGTCTGCTGCATCAGCACTCGGCTCGACAGTCGCGACCCGGGGAGGCGACGGAACGGGTGTATGGATGGCAGGGGCCTCGGACGGCCGAGCGGCCTGAGGAAGGGGGTGGTCAGGTTGAATGACGGGTTCGATTTCGGGGGCGAGGTGGGCGGTGACAAGGATGGTGACGTCCTCGACGCCGTCGGAAATCATGGAAGACAGACCAGCAAGGAGGGCGGTGCCGCCGTCCCGGACGGTGACAACGTTTCGGGAGGTACGCCGGGTGACGATCGGCAGGTCGAGGCCTTCGCCTTTCGGGAGACTCTCACTGAATTCGATGTTCAGGTTGAGGGTGATGCTGTTGGCGTCGCCGATGGTCGGGATCGCGGTGATGATCGTGCCGGAGGCAATGCTGGCGTGTTCGGGTCCGGGGTCGGCGGCATTGCCTGGGGGTGCCGGAGCCAGGGAGAACCATTCCTCCTTGACCGCCATGAAACGCGCTTCGTAACCCTCCTGCGTTGTCAACCGTTGGTGGGCGAGGCGGCGTGCCACGCCGTGCGCGTAGAGTTCATCGAGACGGGTCCGGAGGGCATCGGTGAAGGTCCTGTCAGGGGTGTAACCCATCAGGATTCCCGAAAGCCATCCACTTGTTTGCGGACCACTGGTTTGCGGGCGGCTCCATTCGACGATGCCATCGCCAAGGCTGCCTTTCTCGACGCTCACGGTCTGGATGTCCAGGATAACCTGACGGGACAGGCTCTTGCCTGCGGGGGTGGGGGCAGCCGCCGTGGTGGCGTAAGAGAGGTCGGGTTCGAAGAGGTCGGCGCAGAGCATGACGAGGTGGAATTCACCGATCCCGGTCTCGGCGTTGCCTTTGTCGTCCGGCTCTGCGAGCAGAGTGAAATAGTGATCTCTCAAGACGGTGACGGTCGAGGCGATCTCCGTGGAGCGGAACGTTGGATTGTTGTTGGGGTCGGATTGCTCGATGCGGCTCTTCCACTCGACTCCGATCTCCAGGGTGACGCGGTCGCTCGTCGCAGGCGGGACGTGGGGCGTTAGTTGTACGAAGGTGCCCAGTGCGATTGGTTTGGGCGGCGACGTGGGGTCTTGGGCGGGGAGTGTCAGCTCCTCGGTGATCAGGTTCATGTGGCCCGGTACGTTGTCAGTTAGGAGGATCTCGGGGGTGGCTTCGCCTTCGAGATAGCCTCTGGACTGGAGCACGTCGACGAGGACTTCCATGGTGTGTCGCGTCAGGGTTCGGCCGACCACCCAGGTTTGCAGGATCTGGACCAGGGTGCAGTTCTGCATCGAGGCGATCTCTTGGCGAGCGGACGGGATCTCGGGGGCCAGGACATCACCGATCCGTCGTTTCGTTTCGCGATCGACGATTTTGTTCGGCATAGGGTAGGTGAAGAGCAGGAGATTGACGAGAACCTTTGGCTGGTCCTGTTCCTGGTCGACGTGAAGCGTTTGGGTCGTCACTTCCAGCGGGGCTGCGTCAGAGACCGGCTCGCTGGCGATAGTGTCTGCTGTCGGCGGGGCGTCGGGCGTGGCCAGGACGAGGGCGGTGGGGATGAGGATGGCGGCGACGACGAGCAGGGCGATCAGGCCGGGAAGCCACGCGAAGCGGCGGTGGTCAACGGGCGGGCGGCCGAGCAGGCGGGCGATCCGCCCGACGAGACTGCCGCCGCTGGCGGCCACTGCTGTGTGGCGAGGGCATCTTGCCCTTGCTTCTTCTTCCCGGACACGAGGGCGGGACGCCCTCGCCACGTGGCGCAGCTCCTCCAGGCTGGTCAGCGCGCGGGCGTAGCGCCGCGAATCGCCGCAGACCTGCACCGCGAGATCGTCGCAACAGTTCTCCCGTTCATCGCGAATGCGGTGCGAGACCCACCAGACCGCTGGATGGTAGAACCCGAGAATCTCGACGACGGTCTGTGCGAGGTTGACGAGGTAATCGCAGCGGCGGACGTGCGCCAGCTCGTGCGCGAGTATCGCCTCAAGCTGCTCGACGCTCAGGCCGGAAACGGCGCCGACCGGCAGCAGGATCACCGGCTTGATCCATCCGACGACCGCAGGCACGTCGATCAACGGCGAAGCCCACAATCCGATCGCGCGGCGGATGCCCAGTCGTCCGGCCAGTTCGGCCGCTCTTGCGTGCAGCGGCGCGGCGACTTCGCTGACCAATCGCCGTTTCATCCGCTGCAACTGGGCCCAGCCGCCCAGGTGCCAGGTGGAAAGCCCGAAGACGCCCAGCAGCCAGCCCAACACCAGCCAGGGCAAGGCAGGTTCCAGCGCGGTGGCGATCCGCTGCATCCAGGGCATGTGAGCAACCCGCTCCGGCGTCTCCGGAACCGCCGCGTCGAACGGCTCAAGAGGCAATTCCACCACCTCGACGGGCGTCGTCCTCATCACAAGCGGGGGATTGAGGATCGGGCCCGCCTCCGCGACGGGCCTCGATACCTCCACGAGCGACATCGTCACCAGCGGCAGAGCGACGATCAGCACCATCGCCAGACACGCAACGATGTATCGCACATTCGAACTGCTCCGGCGAAGGCCTCGCAGCACAGCCGCCAGCAGCAGCGCAACCGTCGCCGCCTGCCAGACGAAGTGGATCAGCGTCCAGCCCAGCCGCTCGACCATCTGCTGCGACAGCAGGGTTTCCAGTGTTGCCATGACTATGTTCCCTCCATTTCATCGAGCATCTCGCGAATGCGTTTGAGTTCTTCGGGCGAGACCTTGCGCGCCGACAGGGCCCGCATGACCAGCTTCTCGGCCGAGCCGGCGAAGACCTTCTCCAGCACCTCGCCGACGACCTGGCTCTGCGTCTTCTCCTGGGAAACGGCAGGGCGGTAGACGTGCTGGCGTCCGGCGTCTTTACGCGACAGCAGGCCCTTGTCGGCCATGATCTGCATCAGCTTGAGCGTCGTGGTGTAACCCGTGTCGCGGTCGGCGTTTAGGGCTTCGTGGACCTCGCGGACGGTGCTGGGCCCGCGCTCCCACAGCACGCTGAGGATCGCCATCTCTCGGTCTGTCGGTCCGGCGCTTCGGTGTCTGGCCATGAGATTCTCCTGTGTTGTACGCTCTTCCATCCTGAACTGTCTATCGGCAAAGATACGAACGAATTCGTAGTAAATCAACGAAAAAATTCGTAGATAGAGAAAAATGTTGCATCCCCCAATGAGAAAGGCCCTCGCGACCGAGTCGATCGCAAGGGCCTTGGATGGTTCGGCGACGCCGGCCGTGTCGCACGTCAATACCGCTTCATCTCCTGCGGCTTGTCGTCGGCTTCGCTGCGGCGTTCGAGCAGTTGCCGGAGCATCTCGCGCATCTCCTTCATCTGATCGTTCAGGCCGTTCACCTGCCCCCGCAGCTCTTCGACCTGCCTCTGCACGTCAGGCGATGCCTGCGGACTGGCGATGCGAGCGCGTGTCGTGGCGCGAGCGTAGGCGTCTCCGTAGGGGCCAATCCCGTATGGAGACGTCGCGCGTTGTTCGGTGCGGCGCGTATCCGGATCCCGCTCGGTGCGCAGGTGACTGAGGTCGCGCCTCTGTGCTTCGATCCGTGCTTCGAGGGCCCGCGCCTGCGAATGCAGACGAGCCAGGTTCTGGCGAAGCTCGGTGGCTTCAGCGGTGTCGCTGCGGCCTTGCTGCTCCAGATCAAAAAGCTCGGGCTCGTGGAGGGCGATGCGTCGGGCGATTGTGCTGAGGAACTCCTCGTTCACGCGAAGGTCACGCTCCAGTTCCCAGGCCTTCAGGTCGGGATCGAGGCGATCGAGTTCCTCTCGAACGTCGGCCCTTTCTCGCTCGGACTGTTCCAGGGCCGCGCGGCGGTCACGGCTCTCTTCGCTATCAGGATCGTCGGACTGCTGCAACGATCGTCTCTTTTCGGCGTTTTGCTCCTCCAGTTCCAGCAGGCGATTCCGGAGGTTACGTACGCGGTCGTCGGGTTCACGGGAGCGGCCTTCACGCTGTGGTGCGCGACTGATCGCCTCTCGCCGTGCTCTCGCAGCTCTCACACGAGCTTCGGCTTGTCGGATCTGGACGTCCAATCTCGCCAACTGCTCACGAAGCTCGCGGGCCTCTTCGCTGTCGGGATCGCGGATTTCGTCCAACCGGCGCTGAATCCGTTCCTGTCGGCTTTGAAGATCGCGGAGAGCATCCTCCGACTGTCGCGGCTGGGTGATCTCCAGCGTCGGTCGCCGCGGCGGGGCCAAGCGAGGGCTCTGGTCGAGGTCGCGAAGCTGTCGCTCGATGCGGCCGATCTGGTCGCGCAAGGTAAGGAGTTCCAAACGCAGAACCTCGGTCTCTTCGCCCGGCTGGTCGCCACGCCGGCGCAGGGCCGCCTCCGTCTCTTCGGCTTGGGCGACCAACTGGTCCAGCATCCATTGCAGGACATTGCGTCGCCCCGCGACGGCCGGCCCCTGCGGAGGCGCCGGCTGGACCGTCTCTGGTTCGACAACAGGCTCAGGTGCTTGCGCAGGCTCCGGCTGAGGCTGCGCAAGCGCCACAGTCGCGATCACCAGAACGGCCAGAGCGCATAGACTGAAGGCCCATCGCCGGCCGATTCTCGGGTCGCTGCACTGATCCCTCACGATTCGGTAGATTCTCGCTTTCATGGTTCTCTCCTTGCCTACAACCGTGGGCAGAAACGACACTCGTCTCTGCGGTGAAAGACTCAACAGAGATTCCGCATAGTCCACGCCGGACCGACCGCCGGCCAGGACCCAGTCGTCGCAGGCTTCTTCGCTCAGTTGCGACAGTCGCTCGCGGGCCCACCAGGGCAGTGGGTGCCACGGAATCGCGGCGGCCAGCAGTTCCGCGAACAGCCCGCTGAGATGGTCGCGCCGCTTCAGATGCGCAAGCTCGTGGCAGAACACGCCGGCCCAGTCGCAATCGTTCGATGTCGCCTCATCAGCCTCCTGCACCAGCAGCACGGGCACGTGGCTCCAGCACCAGATGACGGGGCTGTGTATCTTTGGACTGCTCCGGATCACGACCGGCCCTCGGATGCCGATTCTGGCCTTGGCGATTTCCAGAGCTTTCTGCACGCACTCCGTCTCCAGCGGCTCGCCGGCGCGCACCAGCCCCAGCCCCAGCACGAATTGGAGCAGCACGCGGCCCGCCAGAATCACCGAAGCGGTTGCCCAAAGGGCCAGCACAATCGATGTCCAGGGCAGGGGAGAATCCTCGGCTTGCGTGACCGGAACAAGCAGAGGCGTGTCGGCGAATGCGATCTCCGCTGAATCGCTGTCGAACTCCTCAACCGGCGAAGCGACGACAGATGTCCCGGCTATCACGGGCAGATCCACCTCTATGGGCGCCGACGAAGGAAGTGCCAGCACGCCCAGTTCGAAGTGCCGAACCAGAAGGTAAGAAGCCGGCATCAGGAGCGACGCCGCCAGAGCGAGCAACAGAATCTGGTGCGCCCTGGCCGGATGGCGTCTCAGCAGATAGCTGACCGCCAGACCTGCGGCGACGCAGGCAGTGCCCTGCGCCAACAGCAGTGCCACGAGGCAATCTCCAGGAATGATCTGCCCGCTCATCCTCGCATCTCCTTTCTCTTCTCGTCGATGATCCTGCGCAGTTCCTTCAGTTCGTCTTCGCTCAGATCCCCCTCGCGGATCAGGTGCTGGAACATGGCGACGGCGTTGCCGTCGAAGACGCGTTTGAGGAAGCCCCGGACCGATCCGGCGCCTGCCTGCTCGCGGCTGCGTCTCGGCACATAAACGTAGCTCTTGCCCTCAGAACGGTGCTCGAGCCAGCCGGCCCTTTCCAGCTTCTGGAGCGTGGTCAGGATCGTCGTGTAGGCCAGTTCCTTCTCGCGATCCAGCCGATCGCGGACCTGGTGGACGGTGGCCTCGCCTCGCGACCAGATGATCTCCATGACCGCCCGCTGCAACTGCCCCAGGTCGTCGAGTGCATGCCTGCTCATGGTGCGGACCTCCTTTTGAATTTGCTCGTGTCCTGTCTACTGTTGCGGAGCGTACTATGGCTCATAGTAGATTGCAACAGAAAAATCTACATTTCGTGAGAAAATCTTCTAACTGGGGCGCATAGATCCCATGGAGACCCAAAGGACCAAGAAGACCAAAAGGACCTGTACGACGCCTCATGCGACCTGTCGAGAAGAAGCTTCTTCGCGGCAGAGCCTACGGGTCCGGCCAGCAGTAGTACCGTGCGCTGCCCACAGCGTAGGGATTCGCCACGTGCACCACTTCCACGCGTTTGGGCGCCTCTCGCAGTTGATCTCGCAGCAGGGTCACCTCTTCGCGCAGAAGCTTCAGTTCGGTCTGAAGGGCCGGATCGGGGCAGGGCACGGAGACGATCTGCGGCGGGCACGGCGCGGGCGGGACCGGCGCCGGGCAGGGGATGGGCGGGACATACGTCGGCCAGCGACGCGGCATCGGCTCGGGGACCCGCCCGATCTCATCAAGCTGATTGCCGATCCGTTGCGCCTCTTGCCGGGTCTGCTCGATCGCGATGCGGATCGCCTCTTCTCGCCGATGGTTGGCCCCGATCTGGTCGGCAACATGTCGTTGCAGTTCGTCTACCTCCGCCATGAGGCGCCGCAGTCGCTCCTGGAGCTCTGCCGCACGGTTCTGCGCCGCGACGAGGCGCTCCAGGTCCTCCTGGCGCTGGCGGTCGAGGCCGACAAGCTCTCGCTCGATGCTCAACAACTGCTCATGGATGTCACGAAGCTCCGATGCGATCTCCCGCTCGCGATTCATGACGTGCTCGCGGAGTTCTCGCAGTTCCATCGTCCGCTGATCCGCTCGTTGGGCCAGCGTTTCTCGGCGCTGGCTCAGTTCTTCGATTCCGCCATCGACTTGGTACGAGCACGTGGGCACAGGAGGTGCCGGCGTCCACTGCGGCGCGGGCACTGTCGGCACGTTCAGTTCGGCGAGTTTCTGTTCGGTTTGTCGCAGTTGCTCCTGCAGGGAGTCCAGATGCCGGCACAGGTTCTCCAACTCCTCCGCCCGCATGGCTGGAGGTGCCGGGCACGGGGGTCGGCGCTGACCAAACGACCTCGCCTGGGCGTCGGCCATGAGCTGGGCGTGCTGGTAGGAATACGGTCCGGGTTCGAGTTCGGCGATCTGCGATTCGGCCGGTGCGCCCGCCGCAACGACCAGCACGATCAGGATGACGGGCACACCGAATCCGAGGCCGTGCTGCCGAGGGCTTCTTGAAGCGTGGCTTTCCATAGCTTTCTCCTTTCACTCCGTTTGGACATGACTGGGAAACGAGAACGCTTTTCACCACTCTCCTCTGGAACTACCGGCCCGGCAGGGCCCGCGTTCGGCAAATCGGCGAATCCTCCTCCTGCGGATCGAACAGGGTTACGTCATAGTCGGTCAACTGTCCGTGCAGACGATCTGCCGGCGGGCAGTCGCTCTCTAATAGGATATACCCAACCTGCGATTCGTCCAGAGTCGGCCGGATTTTTGCAGTCATCAATCCTGATGACATCTCCGCCGGCGGACGCATTTTCCGTGTCGATCGGAACGAAAAAAAAGCGGGCCCTGGAGGATTGTGCTCCAGGGCCCGTTGAGAAATCGGTCGGTCGTGGCGATTCGCTGCGGCTATTCGGTTTCCTGCGCCTTCTTGTGGGCCGCGACGATCTGCTGCTGCACGTTCGGCGGGACCGGCTCGTAGTGGCTCAGGGTCATCGCGTAGCTGCCCCGACCCCCGGTGACGCTCTTGAGCTGGCTGGTGTACTGCGTCACTTCCGACAGCGGCACCTGGGCCTTGATCACGATGAAGTTGCCCGGCAGCATCTCCTGGCCCACGACTCGCCCGCGCTTGCTCGACAGATCGCCTGTGATGTCGCCGACGTTCTCGGCCGGAATGGTGACTTCCATGTTGACGATCGGCTCGAGCAGGGCGGGCTTGGCTTTGCTCACCGCGTCGATGAAGGCGCCCTTGCCCGCGGCACGGAAGGCGACTTCTTTCGAATCGACGGGGTGATACTTACCGTCATAGACCGAGACCTTGACGTCCTGCAACGGATAGCCGGCTACTACGCCGGTCTGCATGACGTCGTTGATGCCCTTGATGATCGCCGGCTCGTACTGACCCGGGATCGATCCGCCGAAGATGTCCCAACTGAACTGCATGGGCGGATCGCTGTTGCGCTCGGCCGGCTCGACACGAAGGTAGACTTCGCCGAACTGCCCGGCGCCGCCGGTCTGCTTCTTGTGCCGGTAATGGCCCTCGGCCTTGCCGGTGATGGTCTCGCGGTAGGGGATCTTCGGCTCTTTCGTATGGACCGCCAGCTTGAATCGCTTCTCCATCTTCTCCAGTACGATGCGGAGGTGCAGCTCGCCCAAGCCCTGGGCCACCAGCTCTTTCGTCTGCGGGTCGCGCGTGGTCTTGAAGCAGAGGTCCTCTTCCGACAGCCTCTCCAGGGCGCCGCCGATCTTCTGCTCGTCGCCGCGTGAGGCGGGCTCCAGGGCCAGCGAGAACATGGGTTGGGGAACCGGCGGCATGACAAACCGGCCGTGGATGCGACCGTCATGGATCAGATCGCCGACTCTCAGCTCCTCGATCTTGGCCAGGGTGACCAGGTCGCCGGCCATTCCCGCCGGCACCTCGGCGTGCTCGCCGCCCTGGCTCTTGAGGATGTGCCCGGGACGCAACCCCTTCTTCTCGTCGTTGTACATCATGTTCGTGTCCGATTTCAGCGTGCCGCTGAAGATGCGGATCGTCGAGTACTTCATGTTGGATCTGGGATCGAAGCCCACTCGGAACACCAAGCCGGCCAGCGGTCCATTGCTGTCGGCCTTCACTTCGGTGGTGGTCTCCCCGGCGACGAGCTTGGCGGGCGCCGCTTCGATCGGGGACGGCGTGTACTTGGCGATCACGTCCAGAAGCTCCGTGATCCCCACTTCGTTGCGCGCCTCGGTGAAGACGATCGGCATTACCGTGCCGGCGCTGAGGGCCTTGACGAACACCGAGGCGACTTGGTCGGCACCGATCTCTTCGCCACCGAGGTATCGCTCCATCAGGGCGTCGTCGGCCTCGATGACGCTCTCGATCAGGTCGGTGTGGGCCTGTGCGACGTCCGCCACAGGGGAATCGCCGCCGGCATTGACCAGACAATCGATGACGCTGTTCTTGTCGGCGCCGGGCAGGTTGGCGCAACGGCACTGGGAGCCAAAGGTCTCCTGGATGGTGCCGATCAGTTCGCCCACTTCGACGTTCTCGGCGGCCATCTTGTTGATCACGATGACGACCGGTTTGTTCGCCTCACGGGCTAGCTGGAACATCTTGCGCGTGTTCGTTTCGATGCCGGCGGTGGCGCCGATGACGAGAATCGCGGTCTCTGCGGCGGGAATGGAAGTGATGGCCGGACCGGTGAAATCGGGGTAACCGGGTGTGTCGATGATGTTGATGAGCTTTCCGGCGTGCTCGACATGGACGATGGCCGAGAGGATGGAATGATGATGCTCCTTCTCCTCCTCGTAGAAATCACAAGTGCTGGTCTTGTCGTCAACGCTGCCCAGCCGGCTCGTCGCGCCGGTCTTGTGGAGCATTGCTTCGGCCAGCGAGGTCTTGCCGCTGCCGCCGTGTCCAAGGAGGACCACGTTCCGAATGTCGCCCGTTGCTGTCACTGTCTAACCTCCAAAAAGGTTCTTGACCGCTTGCGCCTGCCTACCTCCAAAACCTTGAATGTTATAAGAATCCCAGGGGGGGTCTCAAGAGGTTTTTACGCAATTTGCCCACTTCGGGGCGTTTCGAGGTGGAAAAACGCCGGTGGAGGCCTTTGTCCGTCAGGGAGTTGCCGTTCCAAGGTCGCAGACGAAGCGGTGGATCCGCTCGTAATGGGGGATCAGCGTCGGTGTGATGACGCACCCCCTGCAACTCCAGTGGAACAGGATTCTCTGCTGGTCCACGGGGAACTCATGCGGCGCGTAGGCCTGTCTGATGTACTGGGCAATGCAGCAGGGGGGATACCCGAACAGATATCCTTCGATCCGGACCGTCTCGGCGGATCTATCCACCACCCGATTGCGGAAGTGCTGGGCGTAGATCTCCAGGTGTGCGGCGGACCTGCCGAAGATCGTCTCATCGAAGGCCTTGCCCGATCGGAGCTTTCTGTGGACGCGCTCGACGTGAAGGCCCATTCGGGTCAGGACGGCTTGGCCCGGCTCGCCCAGAGGCTTTTCCCAGCGACTGAGGGGCTTGAGCCCTTCGTGTGTCAGCAAGGCAAGATAGGCCAACTCGAAGTCGATGTTCTTCAGGACCCGGATGTCGGCTTGAATGGCCCGATCCCATTTGTCCGGCACACGCTGGTGACTGCTTCGCTCTGTCATTGGTCGTCCGATTCGGCCGTGGTCAGCAGACCGCCGCAGCGGCGCCCGTTGCCACGACGCAGCGTCTGAGGCGTCATGTTCATTGTATTCGTTCAGTCGTCTCGGGTCCAGTCGCCGCAAGGTCTTGTGGCGGCCCGCGCGTTGCAGCAGTTCTGTGATCCACGCGGCATTGGCTTGTCGCGTTACTGCCCTCCCCATGCGTTGCACCAGCGGGGTCGGCGGAAGAAAACCCGCAGCGGAACGGAATTTTTCGCCTGAGGAGGACCGGTACGATCTCGGATTTTATTGGACAGTTGGCGGGCCGATCGCGGGTCTCGCCTGTGGCTCCCAACATGTGGTGGCGCCATTGGCTTCGGTCGCACATATCGTGCATGGGGTTATGGGGCATTCGCCGTTGCCGTCGGGTGGCAGCTAAAGAAAAGGGGGATTTCCTGCCGATATGCCACAAGTCTTTTACGAGAGCCCTGTTCGTGTTTAGGATACTGAGGATGGACAAGAAGGAACTGATGGATCGCATCTGCGAGATCAACACGACCGCCAAGACAGAGTTCCTCTCGCAGTTTTCGGAAGAGGACCTGACCGCCTACCTCGATCACCTGATGGAGCTGAACCTGGAGGAGCTGGCGGTCTGTAGCTGAACTCCGGTTGGCCGTCATCGCCCGGCCGGTGCGGGGTCGAGGGTTGTGTCATGCGGTGTCGTGACATCCGGCCGGAGCCACACGGCGGACGGACCTTGCAGATTCGTCAAGCCGTGCTTCTCGATGCGTCACAGGATCCCACGGCACCAGGTATTCCGAAGCCCCATTCCCTCAAGCGTCAATTCTCTTCAAGTGCCCCTTCCGTGAGCATACGACTGGGCGGACTCAGGCCGCTTCCGCGACGGGAGTTGCCGGGCGCGTCCGGCGCCTCGTTGTCCGGCCTCCGCCCGCGTCGCTCAGGCTCGGGACTTTCCGCCGGAGCGGGCGCCGAGCCTCCGAAGGGAACAACCTGCGGAGCATCCTCTCCCGAGACCAGAGCAGAGACCTTCTCCACGTTGTTGCGCTTGAACTGGATGAGCGTCGGCACCAGTTGCGTGGGCACATAGAAGGCGAAGTCGATGTCCCTGGAGTTGTCGGGCACGTCGGAAGCCTGGATGGCGATTACTTCGGTCAGCCCTTTCTGCGCCAGGCGGCCGCCGGGCCCGACGTAGCCGATCGGGTGGACGGCGTGTCCCTGTCCTGCCAGCGGATGTTCCGCAGTGCCTTTCGGCGTGCAGACCAGACGCAGTTGAGACAAGGTGAACTTCGCCGCGTCCTTCAGGGCGCTCTTCCTGATCCCGACGCGGACGAGCAACAGGTTCTCGCCGGAACGCGCGGGCAGCGGCTTGCCCTCTTCGTCACGCAGCGTGTTCGGGGCCTCCCAGACGCCCGCCTTCGACGGCACGGTGATGGCCCCAGAATTGGTCATGATCGACACATCCTGCGAACCCTTCATGCGATTCAAATGGATCTGGTCCAGGAAGTTCGCGTGAAGAACCGCGAAACTCTTCGGCGTCCCTATGGCGGCGAAGCTGCCCTTGCTGATCGTGCCGAACAGGCCCGTCACGAACCCGTCGGGACTGAGCAACGGAGAGCTCGGCTTCGATGGATCCGGATTGCGCTCGGCGAATCTGGCATAGGGATACGCGCTCGGCAGGGGAGCGGTCGCCAGCGCCACGAGCAACTGGCCCGTGATGACGTAGCCGAGAATGACGCCGCACACGACGCGCCCGATCCGTTCGGGCCACAGGCCCAGATCCACCTTCTCCTTGCCGATCTGGAGGGCAGCGGTTTGCAGGATGGCGAACGTCAGGACAAACAGCAGCAGGAAGCAGATCATCTGAGCCCATGCGGCGATCGCGGGCGAGTACTTCATCAGCATCGCGGCCAGCATCTCGAAAAAGGCAAATGCGACGAAGCTGGCGAACAGCGCGTTGAAGACCCACGCGACGCTCTGCACGAACGTTCCTTTGAGGTACAGGAAGGCGGCACAACCCACGATGATTACGAGCATTACCAGACTGGCCATTCCACGTTCTCCGGTTCTCTTACGGGTCGGCCCCCGGGCGCCGACGCCGATTCGTTCCTACTGTGACGCTGCACCGTCCTGGGCCTTCCCCGACGCCAGCACGCGCAGCATTTCATTGATGGAAGTCTTTCCGACGATCACCTTTCTGAGGGCCTGTTCCTGCAGGTACAGCATCTTGGCGCGTCGGAATTGCATGCCCAGCTCGGGCAGTTGCTTGACCTGGCGGACGGCCGCGCGCAGCTCATCGTTCAGCATGATCATCTCAAAGACGCCGGTGCGGCCGACATAACCGGTCCCCTGGCAATGCTCGCACACCGACGGCTTGCCCTTCTTGTCGTAGACCTCCTTGCCCGGGCGATACAGGACCTTGGCCTTCTCCGCCGGCAGGTTGAACTTCTTGAGCAGTTCCTTGTTGGGAGCGTACGCCTGTTTGCATTCTTCGCACAGCGTGCGCATGAGACGCTGGTTGCTGACGCCGATGAGCGTCTCGGCGATGAGTTTCTTGTCGCCGATCATTTTGATCCACTTGCCCAGCGCCTGGAGCACATTGTCGGCGTTCATCACGACGTACACGAGCTTGCCGTCGCCGGCGGCAGCGCTGGCGATCTTGGCAGTTTCGGCGTCTTCGCATTCCCCGACACCGACGATGTCGGCGCCCATGCGAATGATGGACTGGAGTTTCCTGGCGTACGTGGACGTCCCGGTGTCCGTCAGGGCGAACACGTTCTGCGTGATGTTCAGCAGTTGGGCGGCCGGCTGTTTTTCGATGGTGTTGATGCTGTTCAGGAACGCGTCGTGGTTTCTCAACAGCGCGTAGAGCGTCGAGGTAATGCCGCTCTTTCGCGGACCGGCGATGAGGAAGAGACCCTGTCGGATCTGGGTGAGGCTCTCGAACTGCTCCTGCTGGTCGGGCGCCAGGCCCAGGTCGGTGATGCGTTGGTCGTGCTCCTTGGAGACGTGCTTGAGACGGACCTGTTCACCGGCGGTCGATCCGGCGGTCATCACCTCCCAGTCGGCGTTCTCCTTCTTCTGACGCGTACGGAACTTGCCCTTCTGCGGCTTGCGCTTCTCGTTGGCATCGAGGGCGGCCAGTTCCTTCGTGAAGTGGATGAAATACTCCATTTGCTCTCGGGGCACCGAGGGCTGCTTGGTCGCCGCGCCGTCGATGTAATACGTCACCTCGTAATTGTCGCCCTTGGGGGCGAACGTGATCGTGCTGGCGCGGCGCCACATGGCGTCGGTGAGCACGTCATAGGCGGTGCGGTAGCCGAAGAACATCGGGGTCCGCGGCTCCGGAGGCGGCACTTCGTTGTTGTTCGCGGTGATGAACAGAAAGCTCGCCATCGCCTCGAGCTTCTCCGACTTGGCGAAGAGACTCTTGACGTGTTCGATCGTCAGCACACGGTCGAAGTCCAGGACGCGCGTGTTGCGGTGTCTCACGTAGGCCAGGCCGGTCGCGGCGATGGCGACCACGTAGATCAGCAGGCCGGCAACGAACACCGGGATCAGCCACCACAGCAGGATGGCCAGCGCTCCGGCGCCGAGGATCAGACCGATCCAGAATCCGATGTTGGTGTCGACGGCCTTGGCGTCTTTGCCCGCCCAGCGGATCAGCAGGAGCCACAGCAAGTACATCACGAGGAAAAGGATGAGCTTGACGATCGAGACGTATCCGCCATACTCGACGGACAGCAGCAGGATATCTGGCATTGAATGCTCCATTCCCATAAGGTTACGATCATGCGCCCCATGGCGGATGCGCGTGGTCCGCTCTGCGCTAGAGGATGCCTCCGGCGGTCGTTCGAATTCCCTTCAGGGCCATCTTCAGTTCTTCGGTATTGGGCGCGACGGGATAGGCATCCTTCGGATCGACCCATCCGTCCTGAATGAGCCGGCAGAGGCTGTCGGTCAGGTCGATCATTCCCTCCCTCTGGGCGCCTCGGATGACACTGGGCAGGTCGGCCTCGCGCCCCTCGGCGATGAGTTTTCGTACCGAGGCGTTGGCCAGCAGGACCTCGACGGCCGGCACGCGGCTGATCCCTTCGCGGATGGACGGCATGAGAGCCTGGCTGATGATCGCCTTGATCGCCAGGGCCAGCGCCTGCCGGATGAGCTCTCGCTCTTCCTGCGGGAACAGATCGAGCAGGCGGTGGACGGCTTGCGAAGCGTTTGTCGAGTGCATCGTCCCCATGACCAGATGCCCCGTCTCGGCAGCCCGCATCCCGGCGGTGACCGTTCGGGCGTCACGCATCTCGCCGACGAAGACGACATCCGGGTCCTGTCGCATCAGGTACGTCAGCGCCTCTTCGAAGTTCGGCACGTCGATTCCGATTTCTCGCTGGGAGACGATCGCCTTGTTGTCGTTATAGAGATACTCGATGGGGTCTTCCACCGTAACGATATGGCAGGCCCGCGTTCGGGTGATGTAGTCGAGCATGGAGGCGATCGTGGTGGTCTTGCCGGAGCCGGTGGCGCCGACCACGAGGACCAGGCCCTGGTGGGCCTCCGCGATCTTCTCGAGCACCGGGGGCAGATGCAGACTCTCAAACGACGGCACGTGGGCGCTGACCCGTCGGGCCACCAGGCTGATGAATCCGCGCTGGCGAAAGACGTTGATGCGGAACCGATGTTCCTTGCCGATCTCATGCGCGAAATCCAGTGTCCCGTTCTTCAGAAAGAAGTCCTTCTGGCCGGGGCTCATGATCTCGAACACCAGTTCCTCCATGCGTTCGGCCGTCAGCACGTCTCCGGTCGTGTTTTTCAGTATGCCTTGCAGCCGGAGCTTCGGGGGCTGGCCGACCTTGAGGTGGATGTCGTTGGCGAGCGTCTTGATGGCGACCTTGAAGTACTTGTCCAACTGGGGCTCATGATCGAGCGCCTTGTGGGCGTCCAGCGGTTGGTCCGACGTCATCGTGCGGCCTGCTCCAAAAGACGAGAACACCTACCCTCACGCCGCGACGACCGCAGCGCACGGACAGGTCACTCGCCGACCCATTTCTTACGGTAAGATTTGCAGAAACAAACCCTTACAATCCCATATTATAAGACAATGGCGGCTGTTGTCAAGCTTGATACATTCGCCAGACAATGGATTCCTGCCCCCTTTTAACAGGGCCATTCCCGTGGTGCACGCGCTGTGGTCCGCGATGCCCTGACGAGCGATTCGACGAGGCGGGTGCTGTCCTTTTGCTTTGATGGCTCCGTCACGGATGCTATAGTGAGCGCCGGATGCCCGGTCGTCGCCCATAGGAGGGACAGGGCGTCCATGAAGAATCCGGATGTGACACATGGCGGGTAATCTGTTCTACAACCTGGGCAGGAAAGCCGGTCCCACAGTCCGCAAAGCCCGGTGGCTTTGGGGATCGCTGACTGCCACCGAAGGCGAGATGATCCGGCTGGAACATGACGTCGGACTGGATTTGTCCCGGGAGGTCCGCGAGCAGGTCCCGCCGGACGACGATCCGGCGATTGGAGAGGTTTTGGGTAACGTCGGGTCGCGACTGGCCGGGGCCGTGGCGAACAAGCGGCGTTCGTTCCATTTCGAGGCGTTTTCGGCCACGGAGCCGAATGCGTTTGCGCTGCCCGGCGGCTTCGTCTTTGTCAGCCGGCCCATCATCGACCTGTGCCGGGGCGGGCGCGACGAACTGGCCTTCGTCCTGGGCCACGAGATGGGGCATATCATCAGCGGTCATGCCATCGAGCGGATCGTGACCAATTCGGCGGTGTCCGTCGCTTCGCGCGCGGCTCCCGTGAAGGGGCTTCTGGGCGGGTGGCTGCGACAGGTGGGCGTGCAGTTCCTGGAGACCGCCTATTCGCGCGACCACGAGCTGGACGCCGACAGGCTGGGAGTGCGGCTGGCCGCAGCGGCAGGTTATGATCCGCAGGCATCGATCCGATTGCTCGAACGCCTGGCCGAACTGAAAACGTCGGCCGGCCCGCTGGATCTGGGCGAGTACCTCTCCACCCATCCCACGTTCGATCTGCGCATCCGGAACATTCGTCAGTTCCTGCGACGTCGGCAGGCTTCCAGGTGAGCGCCGGGGCAAGGGGCCTTCAACGGGCCAGTGTGACCGCTAACGCCATGTAGATGGCCACACTGATGGAGTCGTTTGCGGTGGTCACCAGTGGTCCCGAACTGATGGCCGGGTCGATGCCGATCCGGCGGAACAGAAAGGGCAGGACCAGCCCCAGAGTGGTCGCGACCATGATGGCCGAGAACATGGCGGTTCCGAAGGCGAAAACCAGTTGGACCGGCTCAATGGTGTGCTGAGCCGGACGATAGTGGATCAGAATGCTGCATATCACGGCGCCTACGATGCCGCAGGACAGGGCCACCAGCAGAGCGATGCGCACTTCGCGAGTGAACACCGTGCTAAGCTTCAGAGCCGCCAGGTGGCCGGTGGCCAGGCCGGAGACGACAATGGCGGAGGTCTGCAAACCGGCGTTGCCGCTGATGGCGGCGATCATCGGGACGAAGGCCGCCGCGGCCAGGTAGACCGGCTGATAGTGTGCTCCGAAGAGACTCATAACCGTCGCCGTGACGCCCGTGCCCAGCAGGCAGGGCAGCAGCCAGGTCATCCGAATCCGGGCCGCACGCGCGGCGGAGAAGGTCTCCAACTCGTCCGCGTCCGTGCCGGCCATCGTGTAGACGTCTTCAGCTGCCTCCTCTTCCGCCACCTCGATGACGCGGTCGGCCGTGATACGCCCCACGAGTTTGTGGTCGGCGTCGAGAACGGGAACAACGATCAGATTGTTCTTGCTGAAGATGTTCCGGACCTCTTCCTGGTCCGTGTCCGTTCGGACGTAGATCGCGTCCGGATCCACCAGGTCGCCGACACGCGTGTTCTCGGGCCGGGTCAGTAGAAGCCGAATGCGCACGTCCCCGATGAAACGCCCATCCTGGTCCAGCACGCAGATAGAGTAGAAATCCTCCTCGATCGCCGCCATGCGAATCTTGCTGACGGCCTCGGCGATCGTCGCGTCCTTGGGCACGCTGATCACCAAGGGGTCCATGATGCCGCCGGCGGAGTCCGCCGAGTACCGCATCAGCTTGTGGATTTGGAGGCGGTCCGTCTGCGACAGGCTGTGCAGGACCTTGTCGGCGACTTCCTCAGGCATCTCCGCCAGGAGGTCGGCGGCGTCGTCCCAGTCCATCTCGGAGAAGATCCGCTGCAACTCCTCCTCCTTGAGGACCTCGAAGAGACGGGCTCGCGTTGCCTCGTTGACCTTTTCCATGACCTCGGCCGCCACCGGGGTCTCCAGGACGTCGAAGAACAGCCGCCTCCGGTCATCGTCGACCAGCTCGACGATCTCGGAGATGTCGCTGGTGCGCCAGTCGTACAGCAACTCGCGGAGCGTCGCCCGGTTCTCGCTCTCCAGCAAAGGCTCGATTTCCCGCAGCAGTTGTTCCCGCAATTCCGTCATTTTACGAGCGCACTACCCTTCCGTAGCCGTTGTCACTGAATGCCGTGCAAAAGTACACGCGTCGCGAAGAACGCACCCACCTCGCCATGAAAAGATAATCCACTCGGCAGCCGGGAGCAACTGTTTTGTTGTCTGGACCATACGATATGTCGCTCGATTTTCGCCGACGCATCTGCTATACTATGACGTGCCCACGTGTTGCCAGTGAGGAGATGTGATAGCCGGTCTGGGGGCCAGAGAACAGGTCGGGACCGTCCGATATTCCTTCGGAGCACTCCTCGTGGATGTTGGCACAACGATTCCGGCGCCGGCATCGGAGTCCTGACGATGCAAGGATCCAGCATGCGGAAAGCGGTTGCGACATGCGTATTCTGTGGATGGCTGACGGCGGTCATGGCCGGCCTGGGTGGAGCGGCCGATCTGACACAGGGGCCGGACGCTGCGGGGATTCCGCTGTTCGTCAACGAGGTGATGGCCTCGAATGTCAGCAGCGTCCGCGATCTTCAGTTGGATTTCGACGACTGGATCGAGATCTACAACGCCGGGCAGACGCCGATGGACGTGGGGGGCATGTATCTGACGGACGATCCGGCCGAGCCGACCCGGTGGCGGTTCCCCGACAACGAGCCGGATGTGACCACCATCGGGCCCGGGCGGCACCTGATCGTCTGGGCCGACGAGGAGGTGACCGACGGCGGCGTACACCCGATGTTCAAGCTCCATGCGAGTTTCAAGCTGGATGCCTCCGGGGACGAGGTCTGCCTGTTCGCCGCCGATGGGACGACTCTGATCGACCGCCTGACTTTCGGCGAACAGACGGCCGACGTGTCGTTCGGTCGCTATCCCGATGGCGGGGATACGCTGCGGTTCTTCGGTCTTCCAACGCCGGGCCAGCCCAACAACGAAGGCTATCTCGGCGAGGTGGCTCCGCTGCGATTCAGCCACGAGCGCGGCTTCTACGACGGAACGTTCGACCTGGTCATCACATGCGCCACCGAGGGGGCCGAGATCATCTACACCACCAACGGCCGCGTCCCCAACGACGAGTCGGGCCGTTTCCCGCCCGGTCGGCCCTATACGGCGCCCTTGCGGATCGGCACGACCACGTGCCTGCGCGCGATGGCGATCAAGCCCGGCTGGAAGCCCTCCAAGGTCTACACGCACACGTATATCCTCGGCGCCTCGGAGAGCATCCGGTCGCTGCCGGTGATCTCCCTGGTGGGCGATCCCGGCAAGACCTTCTATGAGCCGGACGGGGTCATGGCCATCGTCGGAGGCTCCTACGTCAACGGGGTCTGGACGGCCAGCGGGCCCGACAGCTACAACAACCCCAACAACCGGGATCTGGAACGGCCCGTCTCGTGTGAGTGGCTCATCCCGCAGGACGACGGCGCGTTTCAGATCGACTGCGGCCTGCGCGTCCACGGCAGCCCCTACATGCGTCCCCGCTACGTGCGACAGAGCGGCCGCTGGTCGGGCAGCGGCAAGTTCAGCCTCCGGCTCTATTTCCGGGGCCAGTACGGGGCGAGCTGGCTGGAGCAGCCGCTGTTCGCCGAATCGAACGCCGAACGGTTCAAGAGCATTGTTCTTCGCGCCGGCCACAACGACCAGAGCAATCCCTTCATCAAAGATGAGCTGCTGCGCCGCCTGCACAAGGACATGGGCAGTGCGGCGGCCCTCGGGACCATGGCGAACCTGTTCATCAACGGCGAATACAAGGGCTACTTCAATCCGACCGAGCACATCAAGGAAGAGGCCTGCCAGGAGTGGTTCGACAGCGACCAGCCGTGGGACGTGATGACCATGAACGGCATCCGCGACGGCGACACGCGGTCGTGGGACGCGATGATGGAGTTTGCCCGCACGCACAACCTGGATGACGCCGCCAGCTACGAGGAGATGGGCCGGTTGCTCGATATCCCCTCGTTTGTCGATTACCTCATCATCCGCCTGTGGCCCAACGACTGGGACTGGCCGCAGAACAACTGGGCGGCCGCCGCCGAGCGGTCGCCGACCGGCCGGTGGAAGTTCTTCGTCTGGGACGCAGAAGGGACCTTCGAATCGAACCAGTTGACCGTCAACCGGTTGTCCGAGCTCAACAGCCAGAGCAACGCCAACGGGATTCTCTACCGCGCCCTCAAGTCCAGCCGGCAGTTCCGCCAGCTCTTTGGCGACCGGCTGTACAGGCATTTCTACAACGGCGGCGCTCTGGCCTCGCAGAACGTGCATGCGCGATTCAACGCGCTTCGCGACGAGCTTCAGGGCGTGATCGGCAACATGAACAGCTACATCATCAATACGTGGCTGCCGGGCCGGGCGGACATTTTCATGGCCGCCTGCATGAACGAGGGGCTGTACACGTTCGATGGGCCGATCTTCGCGGTCAACACGTCGTATCGGCAGGGGGGCTACGCCTCGGCCGGCGACCTGCTCTATCTGATCCCGCCGTACAATGGCGCCAATGTCTACTACAGTCTGGACGGGACCGATCCGGGCGAGGCCCAGGCGGCCACACCGCCGACCATCACCAGACTTGTGCCTCAGAGCGCCGCCAAGTACGTGCGGGTCCCGACGGGCCCCGACTTGGAGAACTGGACGAATCCACGCGCCTACGAGGACTCGCAGTGGACGATCTCTCGCGGCTCGCCCGGCGGCGTCGGCTTCGAGCGGGGCAGTGGATACGACAGCTACATCAGTGTCGACGTCGAAGAGCAGATGTACGGTGTCAACGGTTCATGCTACATCCGCATTCCGTTCGAGTTCGCGGGCGATCGGAGCGCCCTCCACACGATGACGCTGAAAATGCGGTACGACGATGGTTTCGTTGCCTACCTCAACGGGACCGAGATTGCCCGCCGCAACTGCAGCGGGACGCCGGCGTGGAACTCTGTCGCCAGCGCGTCCCACGACGATGCCGCCGCGGTGGTCTTCGAGGCGATGGACGTTTCCGCGCATATCCCAAGCCTGCGAAGCGGCTACAACCTCCTGGCCATCCACGGCCTGAACGTCTCGCCGACGAGTTCCGACTTCCTGATCGCCGCCGAGCTTGAAGTAGCGGACAGGGTAACCGTGGAGGAGCCCGAGGACGCTCTTCGCTACACCGGTCCGATTCCGCTGACGACCAGCACGCACGTCAAGGCCCGCGCCTTGCTGGGAGGTGTCTGGAGCGTTCTCAATGAGGCGACTTTTGCGGTCGGCCCGGTCGCCGAGAGTCTTCGTATCAGTGAGATCATGTATCATCCGGTCGATCCGAATGCCGAGTACGTGGAACTGACCAACATTGGGCCTGTGCCGGTCAACCTCAACCTGGTCCGGTTCACCGACGGGATCGATTTCGTCTTCCCGGACGTCGAACTGACGCCGGGAGGCCATCTGCTTGTGGTCAAAGACCTTGCGACCTTCGAAGCGGGCTATGGCGCTGGTCTTCCCGTGGCCGGGCAGTACGCGGGCAGTCTTAGCAACGCGGGCGAGCAGATCGAGGTCTGGGATGCCGCCGGCGCAGTCATCCAGACGGTTCGCTACCGCGACGACTGGTACAGGATCACCGACGGAGCCGGTTTCTCACTTACGGCTCGGAACCCTCGCGGAACGAATGCCTGGAATCACCGGGATGCCTGGCATCCCAGCGCTGTGGCAGGCGGTTCACCCGGCTTCGATGACACCGGCCTGGTTCCGGCTCCCGGGGCGATCGTCATCAACGAGCTTCTGGCCAATTCCTCCGGAGGGGTCCCCGACTGGATCGAGCTTCACAACACCACCGACGAGCCGGTTGACGTCGGCGGCTGGTTTCTGAGCGACAGCGCCAACGATCTGACGCGGTACGAGATTGCGCCGGGCACGACGGTCCCGGCGCAGGGGTACCTTGTCCTGACCGAAGACCAGCACTTCGGCAATGAGGCAGACCCCGGATGTCACAGGGCGTTTGGCCTCAGTCGCAGTGGCGAAACCCTGTACCTGCATTCCGGCTCTTCCGGGATTCTGACCGGCTACAGCGAGGAGGTCGCGTTCGGACCTTCCGAATCGGGTGTGACCCTCGGCCGGCACCGAACCAGTACGGGCGTCAGCCACTTGGTGGCCATGAGCCAGCCGACGCCGGGACAGCGCAACGCCTACCCCCAGGTCGGGCCGATCGTCATCACAGAGATTATGTACCACCCCGCGCTTTCCGAGGACGCCGAGTACGTCGAGCTGCTCAACATCGGTGACAACGACGTGGTGTTCTACGATTTCGAGAGGGCGGTTCCCTGGCGTTTCACCGACGATCCCGACGACCCAAGCGTCGTGTTTCTCTTTCCGGACGATCCTCCGGTGACCTTGCCCCCGAGACACTATCTCGTACTGGCCAAGGACCGTGCGGTGCTCGAAAGCGCCTATTCCGTCGGCATGTCGGCGCAGATCCTGGAGTGGGGCATCGGGTCGCTGAGCAACGCCACCGGGACGATCCAACTCAGCACGCCGGGCGGTCTTGAGGACGACGGGCAGCGCGAGTGGATCTGCGTCGAACGCGTGCGCTACAGCGACGGCTCCCGGCATGATGATTTCCCCACCGGCCGCGATCCCTGGCCCGTCGGCGCCGATGGCTCCGGCCAGTCCCTGGTGAGAACGCGTGCCGATGGCTACAGCAACGATCCGAACAACTGGCAGAGTGCGGTCGATTCGGCCGGCGCCGCGCGACGTCGTCCCACTCCGTGAGAGAGGTTCAGGCCTGCTGGACGGCCAGCACGCCCATCTCGTGGCGGGCTAAGGACAGTGGTTCGTTGCTCGTCACAAGTCTTTGATCTCCGGTCGTCGGATCGAGCAACGTCCATCTGCCGTGTGCCGCGAGCCGCAACTGCACGCGGAGATGGCTTTCGCCCTCGTTGAACAGCAGGTAATAGTCTGTGCCCAGCTTCCGCACGTGCCGAACCCGCAGGTCCGGCGCGGCAGGCGAAACCTGCACGTCCGGTCGAATCAACTTGTCGACAGCGCCGAGGAGCGTCTCGGGCTTCATCGTTTCGTTCCAGCGGATTACACGCACGGCCTTGGTCAAGGTGTCGATGGCTTCCTGAGCTTTCTCGGGCACATCGTCTTCGACGATCAGCGCGCGATAGTGCATCCCGGCGATGCGAATGCCCTCGGCGTCGACCCGCGCGTCTTCCCACAGGTGCCTCGCTTCGAGGTAGTTGAAATCACGCTGATGCTGGAAGCAGACCTTTGCCGCCTGCCAAGGCAAGCGGTCGTTCCTTCCGAGGATCGCCAGCTCGCAGACGTGCGTGCTGTCGGTGTTCAGCCAGCAGAGGCGCGACGTCGCCTGTGCGAACGGTTTGTATTGCGGCCACCACGGGCTGTTGGGGCCGACGTCGGGCGGCCGCTCGTCGATCCGGGGGCCGCGAATGGAGTAGTAGAACGCGTGCGGAACGAACAGGTTGCACCCTCGGACCAGCAGCCAGTGGGCCAGCCACTGCATCTCTTCGAACGTGAAGTTGTGTCCATAGGCTCCGCAGCACTCGTTCAGGTTGCGGCGACGCTTGAGGTGGATCATGGCCGACGAGGCACACTTGCCCTGTGTGGACTGGGCGCCCTCAATGGCGCTGGCCTTGCCCGGCTCGATGTAGCGCCAGACGATGTCCTGTCCGGGGATGTGAAAGTGCCGCAGGTGGCCGATGTCGTCCGGGCCCATCGGATGGCCTGTCAGGGCCACGCCGTGAGCGCCGCACCAGTCGGAGATCTGCCGGTAGAACGTTTCTTCGAGCCGCCCCTGGATGGCCCGATTGTAGTCGCGGCGGCGCATCTCCGCTTCCGGCTCGTCCTCGTACCAAAGGGCAGGCAAGTATTCGGTGAAATCGTAACCCAGGAAGCGGTTGATGTGTTCGAGAATGCCCGTGGTTCCGGGGATCATGCCGCGCTCGGCGCCCCGCGCCAGGAGCGACGGCTCATCGGTGAAGATGGCCTTGACGGTCTTGCCGAAGTGAGGGCCGAACTGATCGTAGTACCGCTGGTAGACGAGTCGAATGAAACACGCCACAGATTCGGGGTTGAGGATATCGGCTCCCGGCGGCTGGTTCTCGGGGACCTCTCGACGGTCGGTGCGTCGCGGCGGGTCGTCGTCCACAAAGTGAAGGCCGCGAATGACTGAGCGGCCCTCGCGGGCGGGCCGGTCGATGATGGCCAGGCGATGGCCGTTGCTCTTGCGGCGAACCAGCGCCACGAGCGTCTGTCCTGCGGCCAGATCGGGCTTGCCCTCCGCGTCGATCCGCACGCCCTGCACCTCACTGCCCGGCGCTGCTTCGTCCAGGTCGACGCAGACCAGGCCGCGTGTGCGAAAGGCGGGATTCTCCGCGACCACCTGGCCGCTGGACGAGCCGCTCGGGTACATCCCTTCATCGTAGAGGATTACCCACATGTCCCGCTCGGCCGCCCGCTCAATGGCGTATCGCATCAATTCGATCATGCGTTCGCTCATCCAGCCGATGGCCTTGGGCAGTCCCGCTCGCGGATGGATCAGAAACGCATGGACTCCGTGCTCGCGGAAGTCATCGATCTGGCGAAGCAGCTCGGCCTCGGACAGATCGTCGTTCCAGAACCAGAACGGCGCCTGGGAGAATTCCGTCGGTGGATTGAGCCACTCTGGCGGGAGGGCTGCAGATTGTGCGGACGGAGCGTCTTGCGCCCAGAGTGTCGCGGCCAACGGCAGGCCGACCACGGTTGCGCCTGCGGCCTCCAGAAAGTGGCGGCGATTCAATGCACTGGTCATGGTTCTGCCCTCGCAGCGATTCGTTCTATGTCGTCAGGGCCAGCTCCCTGGCCACCTCGGCGAACTTCTCGACCGCGAAATCCAGATCGTCTTGGGTGTGAGCGGCCGAGACCTGCGTGCGAATCCTCGCCTGGCCCTTGGGCACGACCGGGAACGAGAAGCCGATCACGTACAGACCCTTGGCCAGCAGGCGCTGGGCCATCTCCTGGGCCAGCGTCGCCTCTCCGAGGATGATCGGCGTGATCGGATGGTCTCCGGGCAGCACCTTCAGTCCCGTCCTGGCGATGTGCTGCCGGAAGTACCGCGTGTTGTCGGCCAGACGGTCCAGCAGTTCGGTCGACTTGTCGAGCAGTTCCAGGGCCTTGATCGAGCCGGCCGCCACCGCCGGAGCGAGCGTGTTGGAAAACAGATACGGTCGGCTGCGCTGCCGCAGCATCGCGATGATTTCCTTGCGTCCGGAGGTGAAGCCGCCGCTGGCGCCGCCAAGCGCCTTGCCGAACGTCCCGGTGATGACGTCAACGCGTCCCATGACGCTGCGATACTCGGGCGTGCCCCGGCCGGTCTTGCCGATCACTCCGGTGGCGTGACAGTCGTCGATCATCACCATCGCGTCGTAGCGGTCGGCCAGTTCGCAGATGGCGTCGAGTTTGGCGACGTAGCCGTCCATCGAGAAGACGCCGTCGGTGGCGATCAGCCGGAATCGCGCGGACCGGGCGGCCTTGAGTTGCTCTTCCAGGTCGGCCATGTCGCTGTTGCTGTAACGAAGCCGCTGCGCCTTGCACAGCCGCACCCCGTCGATGATGCTCGCGTGGTTCAACTGATCGCTGATGATCGTGTCTTCCGGACCCAGCAGCGTCTCGAACAGACCGCCGTTGGCGTCGAAACAGGAGCCGTAAACGATCGTGTCCTCGGTTCCGAGAAACCGGGTGACGGCGGCTTCAAGGTCCTTGTGGATCTGCTGCGTGCCGCAGATGAATCGCACGGAGGCCAGGCCGAAACCCCACTTCTCGTAGCTCTCGCGAGCGGCCGCCATCACCGCCGGATGGTTGGCCAGACCCAGATAGTTGTTCGCGCACATGTTGAGCACGGACTGACCGGAAGAAGTGGTGATGTGGTTGCTCTGCGGGCTGGTGATGACCCGCTCCGGTTTCTCCAGGCCCCCCTGGCGAATCTCCGCCAACTGCTGCGAGAGGTGCGTTTTCATGTCCCGATACATACTCGTGTCCTCCTGCGGGCGCGAGGGCGAATCATGATTCGCCCCTACTGGTCGTGCCAGGTCAGCACGACCTTGCCGGAATTGCCCGAGCGCATGGCGTCAAAGCCCTTCTGAAACTCGGTGTAGTGGAACCGATGGGTGATCAAGGGCTTCAGGTCCAGTCCGCCCTGGATCAGCATCGTGACCTTGTACCATGTCTCGTACATCTCCCGCCCGTAGATGCCCTTGAGGGTCAGTCCGTTGAACACGACGAAGTCCCACTCGATTTCGGTGCGGGGCAGGATGCCCAGCAGGGCGATCTTGCCGCCGTGGGCCATGTTGGCGATCATCTCGCGAAGCGCCTCGGGATTGCCCGACATCTCCATGCCGACGTCAAATCCCTCTTTCATGCCGAGCTGCTTCTGCGCGTCCGCCAGAGAACCGTTGCGAACATCGAGGGTCAGCGTCGCGCCCATCTTCTTCGCCAGTTCGAGCCGGTAGGGGTTGACGTCGGTAACGACGACGTGCCGTGCGCCGACCTTCCTGGCAATGGCGGCGGCCATGCAACCGATCGGGCCTGCGCCGGTGATGAGCACGTCCTCCCCAACGAGATTGAAGCTCAGCGCCGTATGAGCGGCGTTGCCCAGCGGATCGAAGCAACTCAAAACGTCCGTCGGGATGGATGTGTCACAGTACCAGACGTTGGTCACGGGTACGGAGATGTACTCGGCGAACGCGCCGTCCCGATTGACCCCGATTCCCTTTGGAGCCGTGCAAAGATGCCGCCGGCCTGCCAGGCAGTTGCGGCAGCGCCCGCAGACCACGTGCCCTTCGGCGCTGACCAGATCGCCGACGGCGAAGTCCCGCACGTTGCTGCCGATCTCGACGATCCGCCCGACGAACTCATGTCCGATGGCCATGGGCACGCGAATGGTCTTCTGCGCCCAGGCGTCCCAGTTGTAGATGTGCACGTCGGTGCCACAGATCGCTGTCTTGACGACCCCGATCAGGATGTCGTTGATGCCGATCCGGGGCATGGGAACCTCTTCCAGCCACAGTCCCGGTTCCGCCTTGCTCTTGACGAGCGCCTTCATGAACCAATCTCCTTGCGATGACGATGAGTATCGCCCCTTGGGGCATTGATGCGCATTTCAGACCTTGATGAAGGTCTTCTTGCGGTACATAAAGAACAGAATCAGCCAGATCACAAGGACGCCGGCCACAGCACGGACGAGGTCGTGCCAATCGCCCGTCCATCGCGACAGCCCCGAGACAACGATATCGCCGAGGTGCCGGAAGTCGTACACGCGGGTAATCATATAGACGGCGATGGCGTTCATCCCGATCACGACGAACGGAAACGCCAGGAAACGAAGCGGCAGCATGTCAAAGGCGAGGTAGAACAGCCCAAGCAGCACCAGGCTCCAGCCGCCCGCATAGAGCACCATCGAACTGGTCCAGATGTGCTTGATGATCGGGAAGACCAGCCCCCAGGCCCAGCCGATCCAGATGCAGGCGACGCCGGAAGCCAGCAGGAAGAGCACCTTTCGAGTCTTGCCCAAGTCGGACCGGAGCAACTGGCCCGCCAGGGCGCCCATCATGACAGTGCACGCGAACGTCATGCCACTGAGAATCCACGTGTAGGATGTGCCGTCCTGATAGGGGCCCAGGATCAGCTTGTCGATGTAGATCGCCAGATTGCCTTCCGGCGTCAGTTGGCCGGGGCCGAATCCGGGCACCGGGACCAGCATCAGCAGGGCCCAGTACAGCAGGAGCAGGGCGACCGTGACCGCCAACTGCCCCCAGACCCGCAGGTTCAGCAGGATGACCGAAGCGATCAGGTAGCCGGCCGCAATGGCCTGAAGCGTGTTGCTGTACAGACGCAGCTTCGACAGATCGTACTCCAGCAGCCGGCCCTGGGCGATCATGCCCAGAATCCAGAGAACGACCACGCGAAAGAGGATGTGCACGTAGAGCCTGCCCTTGGGGTGGCCCTGTTCGAGCCGCTTGGCGAAGGAATACGGCATCGCGGTTCCGACCACAAACAGGAACAGCGGCATGATCAGGTCCCACGCGACGAACCCTTCCCAGGGCACGTGCTCGGCGTGCGGAACGATGTACTGGTTGAACCACTCGCTGTTGAGCCCCTTGGCCAGGCCGCTGACGATCCAGCCTCCGCCGATGATCCAGAACATGTCGAAACCGCGAAGGGCGTCGAGCGAAACCAGTCGCTTCTGGGCTGATGCAAAGGGGTTTTCCGCCGGCAAATCCATTTCGTTTTCTCCACTGCACGCGTCAGGAAGGGCTTTGGCTTCGCAGCCTGTCCGGAACGCTCCGAACGCCGCCCTCGACTTTGCGGTCCATAATGCCCCGACACACTAACCCGCTTCGTGTCTGAATGCAATGCCGATAGTTCTGCGTCGTGGTGGTGGCAGTGAACGTGTAACCATTCTGCGGTGGCCTCGCACTGAACCTGTTGCAGACAAGCTGCTCGAAAGGCCGTTTCCGTGCAATTTCGTGGGGTTTGGGTCCGTCTTTACTCCACTCGGGATCATACGAGTCGTCTGTGTCGGGCAGGTGCCGGACCGGGCGACGCACGGCGTTGCAGGAGCTTTGTTGTTGACGTATCGCGCAAAAGAGGAGAAACTACGGTATTTAGGCGCATCGATGGAGTCTCGTCACCTTAGACAACGCGGCCTGTGCCGCGACCGATGGAATGACCCGTTGCTGGCGGTTCTGTTGGGCGTGGTCGTCGCTGTGGTTGGCTGCAAATCCCCCCAGCAGTACCGGCAGAAGGCCGATGAGGTCGGCTCTAAGATCATTTCCGACAAGCAGGCCGAAGCCCTCGGCAGGACGGAGCCGTTCACCATCGAACGGCCGAGCGACATCCTGCGACGCCGGCTCCTGGAAGGGCAGGATCTGCCCCATTCGAGTCAGGCGTCGCTGGGAACCGACGCTCTGGAGCCGATCGAGCACTGGCCCGACGAGAGCTATCCGCCCGAAAGCTCTTCGACCGGCCCGGACGTTGCCGTGGAGCCCAACCGGCCGGTCAGGCTGTCTCTGCTCGATGCCCTCCAGGTCGGAGCCCACAACAACTTCGAGTATCAGTCCCGCAAGGAGGAGGTCTTCCGGACGGCGCTGAGCCTCGATCTGACGCGGAACGACTTTCGCAATATCTTCCGTGCCCAGGCCGACAGCCAACTGACCACCGACACGAGCGGGGACGAGACGGTCACCGATCTGGCCAGCGGGGCAAGTCTCGGCCTGACGCGGAGTTTCAAGAACGGGCTCGACTTCAGTTCGACGCTGGCCCTCGATCTGCTGAGCATTCTGACGCAGGGCGGTTCCTCTGCCTTGGGGCTCAGCTCCGATACATCCGTGTCGATTCCGTTGCTGAGGGGAGCCGGCCGGCACATCGTGACCGAGCCGTTGACCCAGGCCGAGCGGGATGTCGTCTACGCGATCTGGGAATTCGAGCGGTACAAGCGCACCTTCGCGGTCAGTGTCGCCCAGGATTACTTCGGTGTCCTGCGCCAGATGGACTCGGTGGCCAACGCCAGGGACAACTACCGCAGCGCGATCACCTCGGCCCGTTACGCGAGGAGACGGGCGGACGCCGGTCTGATTACGCAGGTCGAGGTGGACCAGGCGGTGCAGCGCGAGCTCGGCGCCCGCAACAGTTGGATCTCCGCCAGCGAGCAGCTTGCCTTTCGTCTCGATTCGTTCAAGAGCCAACTGGGCCTGCCGCCGGACGCGTCGATCGAGTTGGATCCCAACGATCTGGTTCAGCTTCGTTCGCGGTCCAACGAGATTCTCGAAACGATGAGAACGGCTTCCTCCGACGCGACGTCGGGCGAGGCTCTTCCGGCCGATGCGCCGGTGGAGCTGCAGCCGGCCAGCTATGAAGATGCCGGACCGTACGAGATCGATGTGACCGCCGCAATCAATCTGGCACTGGAGAATCGCCGCGATTTGCAGGTCGCCAACGGCCAGGTCTACGATGCCCAGAGAGCGGTCGTCGTCCGGGCCGATGCCCTGCGAGCGGGCCTGACCCTCGGGGGCCAGGCGCGCTTCGCGGACAACGACGACGACGGCAGTCTGAGTTTCGAGGGCGGGCAATATGCGGCTTTGCTTTCGCTGGACCTGCCCTTGGAGCGGACCGCCGAACGCAACGCCTACCGCAACAGCCTGATCGATCTGGAGCGGGCCACCCGGAGCGTCCAGCAGCTTGAAGACCAGATCAAGCTGTCGATCCGCAATCAGTTGCGCACTCTGCTGGAATCGCGCGAGAGCATCAAGATCAACGCGCAACAGGTCGTGGTGGCCGAAAAACGCGTCCGCGGCGCCCAGTTGTCGCTGGAGGCCGGCCGGGCGCAGATCCGCGATCTGCTCGAAGCCCAGGATGCTTTGCTCTCCGCCCAGAACCAGCTTGCCGCCGCCGTCGTAAACTACCGGATAGCGGAGTTGGAGTTGCAGCGCGATCTGGGTCTGCTCGAAGTGAACGAAAAGGGGTTGTGGCAGGAATTCTCGCCAGAGGAAGACAATCATGACAGTTAAGAACGCCAACGGGACGACACACGGCAAACGCAAGCCTCTCCGGTTGCTGGGTGTCCTGGTTATTCTCGCCGCCATCGCACTGGTGATCATCTGGCTCAAGGTGGTTCGCGCGGGCGACTCGCCCACCACGCAGATGGCCACGTTCGAGGCCCAGCGCGGTCCGTTGACGATCAGCGTGCTCGAATCGGGCACGATCAAGGCGCGCGAGCAGATCATCATCACTAATCAACTGGAGGGACGCACCTCGATCATCTACCTCATTGACGAGGGCACGAGGGTCAAGAAGGACGAACTGCTGGTCGAACTCGACGCCAGCACGATGCAGGACCAGCGGATCGACCAGGATATCACCGTGCAGAATGCCGAGGCGGCATACGTCAATGCCAAGGAGAACATGGACATCGTCGAGAATCAGGCCCAGAGCGATGTGGAACTGGCTACGCTGACGCTGGAATTCGCCAAACAGGACCTGAACAAGTACAAAGAGGGGGAGTATCCGAACGAACTGGCGAAGGCCTTGGCCGAGATCCAGTTGGCCGAAGAGGACAAGACGCGGGCCCTGGAGAAAGTGGAGTGGTCCCGAAAGCTCTACGAGGAGAAATACCTCTCGAAGACCGAGCTCCAGGCGGACGAGCTGGCGTTCAGCCGAGCGGAGGTCAACCTTCAGGTGGCGCAGCGCGATCGGGAGCTTCTCGAAGAATACACCAACAAGCGGCAGATCGCGCAGTTGGAAAGCGACGTCCGGCAGGCGGAGATGGCGTTGGAACGCACCCAGGCCAAGGCCCGGGCCAACGTCGCCCAGGCCCGCGCCGAACTGCTGGCCAGAAAGCAGGAATACGATCGCCAGAAGTACAAGCTTGACAAGATCGACGACCAGCTCAGCAAGGCCAAGGTGTATGCTCCGGCCGACGGCATGGTGATCTATGCGACCAGCGCCCGCCGCGGCGGATGGCGCGACAACCGTGAGCCGCTGGACGAGGGCGTCGAGGTCTTCGAGCGTCAGGAGCTGATCTACCTGCCGACGGCGACGTCCGCCATGGCGGAGGTGGATATTCACGAGGCGAGTCTGGAGAAGGTCCGTCTCGGGCTGCCCGCGATCGTTACGGTTGACGCGCTGCCGGGCAGGAAGTTCATGGGCTCCGTCGGTCGGATCGCGCCGCTGCCCGATCCGCAGAGCATGTGGATGAACCCCGACCTGAAGGTCTACAACTCGGACATCTACCTGGAAGGGGACGATCCGGCGTTGCGGACGGGAATGAGCTGCAAAGTCGAGATCATCGTCGCCCAGTACGACGACGCCGTCTATATCCCGATTCACGCGGTCATTCGCATTGGGGGCAAGCCGACCGTTTATATCGTCCATCCGGACGGCACGGTGCAGGAACGGGTGGTCGAGATCGGCTTGGACAACAACAGCATGGTCCGGGTCATCAGCGGTCTGGATAGAGGCGAAGTCGTCTGGCTGGCGCCGCCTCTGAAGGAGGCCACATTGAAAGAAGGCTCGGGTCAGGACAGATCGGACGCCGACGGCGAAGCCGACGACTGGCAGCAGAGAATCAACGAGAGGCTGGAGAACGTCAACGGATCGGATGCCGGCCGGTCCGGTTTCGGCCAGGGCATGGAGGGCATGCCGGCGCAAGGGTTCCAGCCGCCGGGGGCAGGGGGCGGATTCCCGCCCCAGGGCCAGGGGGGGCAGCCCCAGCTACCGGACGACCAGAGAGAGCGGATGCGCGAGCGCCTTCAGAACATGACGCCCGAGCAGCGACAGCAGGAAATGGAGCGCATGCGGCAGCAGATGACCGAAAACGCCGCCCCGCAACAGCAGGGACAGATGCGCCAGCGCTCCCCGGAGGGCGGTCCTGACGGCTCTGCCAGGCCGGCAGGCGGCCCGGGTGGCGACCGGTCCGGCGCCAGAGGCCCGCAGCCGGGAGGGGGGCAGTAGATGGCCGCACCGATCCCATCGGACAGCAACCACGACATCGTGCGACTCGAGAACGCGCGCAAGACTTACCAGATGGGGACCGAAGAGGTCCACGCGCTGGCGGGCGTGAACATCTCGTTCCAGAAGGGCAGCTTCTGGGCCATCATGGGGCCAAGCGGTTCCGGCAAGAGCACGATGATGAACGTCCTGGGCTGTCTCGACCGGCTGACGAGCGGCGCCTATTACCTCGACGGCAAGGACGTCAGCCGGCTTGACGACGATTCGCTCAGCGAGTTGCGTCTATCGTATCTGGGGTTCATCTTCCAGAGCTTCAACCTGATCCCGCAGTTGACCGTGCAGCGAAACATCGAGCTGCCGCTCTACTATCTGGGCTGGGACGCGGCGCGCAGCGCTCAGCGCGCCAAGGAACTGGCGGAAATGGTCGGTCTGGGCGGACGGCTGAACCACCGTCCCACGGAGCTTTCCGGCGGGCAGATGCAACGAGTGGCCATCGCCCGGGCCCTGACCAATGACCCGCAGATCATCTTCGCCGACGAGCCCACCGGCAACCTGGACTCGGCCACGGGCGAGCAGATCATGGAGTTGTTGGGCAACTTGAACCGACAAGGCAAGACCATCATCATGGTGACGCATGAGCCGGACATCGCCGCCCACGCCCGAAGCCGGCTGCACATGATGGATGGCCTGATCGATCGAATCGAGACGGAAACGCATGAGACGGACCAACCTTATCAGGAACATCTGGCTCGGCGTTGAGAATCTGCTGCTGCACAAGCTGCGCTCATTCTTGACCATGTTGGGGGTCGTCTTCGGCGTCGGCAGCGTCGTCGCGATGCTTTCCGTCGGCGAAGGGGCCAGCGCGGAGGCCCTCGCCCAGATTCGCATGCTGGGCAGCCATAACATCATCCTCTCGTCCGTCAAACCGGTGGAAGACGAGCAGTCCAGCACGGTTCACAGTCACATGAGCATCTATGGACTGACCTACGCCGATCTGGAACGCATCGCTTCGAGTTTCGCGGCGATCCGCCAGGTGGCGCCCGTGAAGCTGATGCGCAAAGAGGTGCGTCTTCACGACCGTGCGCTGGAGCTGCGTGTCGTGGGCACGGCGCCCGAGTGGTTCGATCTGGTGCCGCGCGAAATCCTGGCCGGAAGGGTGATTCTCCCCTCCGATCAGAAGAAGCTGGCGCCCGTGGCGGTGCTGACGGAGTTCGGCGCCAGGAAGATCCTGGCCACACGCAGCACCATCGGTCAGAACGTGCGGATCGGCGGCGACGCGTTTGAAGTGATCGGCATTCTGCGCAACGAGACCGGTTCGAGCGCGAGCATGCAGATCCCCGACCAGGAGGTGGATGTTTACATCCCCATCGAGGTGGCGCGCCGTTATTATGGCGACATCATCGCCCGAAGAACGGCCGGTTCTCGCGAGCGGGAGAAGGTGGAGTTGCACCAGATTATCGTCCGAGTCGACCATACCGACCACGTCGAGTCGACCGCCGTCGGCATCGAGACGATGCTGAATCGCTTTCACACGAAGACGGATTACGCCATGAGCGTGCCGTTGGCCCTGCTCAAGCAGGCCGAAGCGACCAAGCGAACGTTCAACATTGTTCTCGGTTCGATTGCCGGCATCAGTCTGCTCGTCGGCGGGATCGGGATCATGAACATCATGCTGGCCTCGGTCACCGAGCGTACCCGCGAGATCGGCATCCGGCGGGCCATCGGCGCCAAACGCCGACAGATCGTCGTCCAGTTTCTCATAGAGACGGTTGTCTTGTCCACGTTCGGCGGTTTGATCGGATTGGGGGTCGGCGTGCTGATTCCCTTCCTGATCACCTACTTCTCAGGCATGGCCACGGTAGTGAAATGGAGCGGCATCCTGTTGCCGCTGTTTATCAGCATGGCGATCGGCATCCTCTTCGGTCTGTACCCGGCCATCAACGCGGCCAGGGTGGACCCCATAGTGGCTTTGCGGCATGAATAAAGGGAACGGACGGACAGGCGGCACGGAATGGAGGATGTGCGGTGCGGATAGGAATGATCCTTCGACAGTGTAACCGGCCCGCGATGCTGCAACACCAGACCATTTGGAATGCGTTCGTGAGGGCGTGAACGCGTAGGGCCACGACAAAGGACTAACGGTAGCGTCTTACGACGCCACTGCGAACGAGGATTCGTTCACGGCCCGCAACGGAGTATGTAGATATGCGACAAGCCAGGATCGTCAGGAACATCTGGCTGGGGATCGAAAACCTGCTGCTGCACAAGCTGCGCTCGTTTCTGACGATGCTGGGTGTGGTGTTCGGCGTCGGCAGCGTCGTGGCCATGCTCTCGGTCGGCGAAGGGGCCAGCAAACAGGCACTGGCGGACATCCGCAAGCTCGGCAGCAACAACATCATCATCTCGTCGGTGAAGCCTTCGGCCGACGAGCAGCAGCGGACGAGCACGTCCTTCATGAGCGTGTACGGCCTGACCTATGACGATCACCGGCGCATATCCGAGTCTTTTGGCAACATCAAACAGGTGGCGCCGGTAAAACTGACGCGGAAGGAGACCCGTCTGCACGAGCGCAGCCTGGAGCTGCGGATCGTGGGCACGACGCCGGAATGGTTCGAACTGGTGCCTCGTGAGATTCTGGCCGGCCGCGTGATCATGGCGGCGGACCAGGCGAGGCTGGCGCCTGTGGCTGTGCTGACGGAATTCGGCGCCAGGAAGATTCTGGCGACGGAAGCGGTGGTCGGCCAGACCATTCGCATTGGGGGCGATGAATTCGAGGTGATCGGGATCGTCAAGAGCGAGAGCGGGCAGGCCGGCAACATCCAGATTCCGGATCAGGAAGTGGACGTTTATATTCCCATGGAAGTCGCCCGGCGGTACTTCGGCGACATCTTCATGAAACGCACCTCCGGCTCGGAGGAACGCGAGAAGGTCGAGCTGCATCAGGTGATCGTCCAAGTCGAGGACCCGAAAGGCGTCGAGGCCGTCGCGACGGGCATCGAGCGCATGCTGGAGCGATTCCACAAGAAAAAGGACTACACGGTCAGCGTTCCCCTGGCGCTGCTCAAGCAGGCCGAGGCGACCAAGCGGACGTTCAACATCGTTCTCGGCTCCATCGCCGGCATCAGCCTGCTCGTCGGGGGAATCGGGATCATGAACATCATGCTGGCCTCCGTGACGGAGCGCACCCGCGAAATCGGCATCCGTCGAGCCATCGGCGCCAAGCGCCGGCAGATCATCTACCAGTTCCTCGTCGAGACCGTCGTCCTTTCCACAACCGGCGGATTGATCGGGCTCGGCGTGGGGCTTCTGATCCCACTGCTCATCACGTACTTCTCGGGCATGCCCACCGTCATGACCTGGAACGGCATCCTGCTGCCGTTGTTCATCAGTATGGGGATCGGCATTCTGTTCGGCCTGTACCCCGCCATGAATGCCGCCAAGGTCGATCCGATCGTCGCCCTGCGGCACGAATAGGGTCGGCAACGCCCGGCCCGGCGATCTCTACCAGTGGGGCTGGTTTCCCACCTCCACGCCGGTGACGTCCTCGGCGGCCATCATCGCAATGAAGGCGTTGGGGTCTTTCTCCAGGACGATGCGTTTCAGCCCGGACGCTTTGGCGCGATGGACAACGGAATACAGAAGGGTCTTGTCGGTTCCGTGATAGCCGCCCTGGCCGTGGATTCGTGTGACGCCAAATCGGTGTACCGTCGTCAGTTCCCGTGCGATCTGTTCCCATTTGTCCGACAGGATCAGCGCCGCCTGTCGTTTGGCGAGGCCGTGGAACACCATATTGGTTACCTGTGCGGCTACGGCCACGTTGACGACGCTGTACAGTACGTTCTCGATCGGGAAGAGCGTCCCGGCAACGACCATGATCGCGGCATTGAGGATCACGGATCCCGCTCCCAGTGTGATCGAGAAGGCCTTGTTCAGGATGACACACAGGATTTCCGCTCCGCCGGTGGAGCCGTACGAACGCAGGATCACGGCCACGCCTGTTCCGGCGATGGCTCCGGCGACCACGGCGCTGAGCATCTTGTCGTGGATCTCCAGGCGGAACGTCATGATGGACAACATGGCCGAATAGATGGCCATGCCCCACAGCGAATACAGCACGAACCGTAGACCGACGAAACGCCAACCCAGGACGAACACCGGCACGTTCAGCAGCAGGTACAGGATTCCGACCGACAGCCTCGGGTAGCTGTAATGCATGACCAGTGCCGCGCCGGTCATGCCGCGCGACACGAACTCGTGCGGAACCAGGATGGCCTTCACGCTGAACGCGCACAGAGCGCTGCCCATTACGAGCAGCGCCGTGTGCCGAATGAACTCCTTGGCCGTGTGTTTCACAATAGGGGGTATCCTTTATCCGGCAGGTCGGCTTCACTCCGCCGACCCGCATCATTGCATATCCGTCAGTTGGACGCGTTGCCCCAACCCCGCCGCGCCGGCATCGGGTGTTTCGAGCCGCGTTGGAGACTGCCTTCGCGCCGATGTCTGCCAGTCCCCGACAAGTCGGGTGGGGCAAAATCCGTCTGCGTCGCCGGCGGAGGTCGGCCCTTGGCGGAGCCGCGACGATCTCGCCAGTTCAGAGCGTGAGCCATGGATGACTCCTTTCTGCACTGCTGTTGTGCGTATTCGTTGTCGGAAGATTGCCTGCATCCAGCTACAGATCGAAATGTCCGGCCGCTTCCGGCTGGTACGGCAAGTCCTGGATTCGGATGCGGCCTTCCACGCGGTCGCCGACGCGCCGCCCGAGGATGGCCAAGCCGATCGGCGTCAGCACGGAGACCTTGGCCGTTTCAGGACCCGCGTCTATTGCCGCGTCCGCGGGGAAGACCAGGGAGATGCTCCTCTGGGCATCTTCGTGATTGCGATCCTTCAGATGGACTCGCGAGTTCATCGTAACCACGTCGCGCGGTATTTCCTCGGGCGCGACCGTGTCGGCTGTCTCCAGCAGGCGCTCCAGTCGGTCCAAACATGCCCTGGTGGCAAGTGGGGCACGGGGATTGCCGCTCAGCAGCCGGCGTAGACGCTGGGCGTCGAATCCGGTGACCCTGGGCCTCTGCCGGGACGCGCCGCGGCCGCGCAGCGCCCCGGGTGGCCGCCAGCGGTTTGGTGCGAGATTGTGGCTCCGACGGAAAGCCATGATACGATCGGTCGGCAGTTGCCATTGGTGCGGATTCAGTGTTTCCGCAAACACCTCTCCAGGGGCGGCAAAGAAGACCGGGTGCACGTCTTTGGTGTGGTGGACGTGAAGACATCGCAGTCGGCCTTCCCACCAGCACATGTGGTAGTACTTCGCTCGGTCAACGTTGGCAGACGTGAGAGCCTTGGCGATCAATTGCTGTACCCGTCTCTCGGTCATGGCAGCATCTCCTTTCTGCACGCCCCGCTCCATTTGCGAGGGTGCCCGTCGTTGCAGCTGTGATATCGCCCGGGATGCGATGCGCGCTTCTGCACGCTACGTCAGTGATTCGGATTCCTGGACCTGCCGCGGTTGCGCGGCGCCGCGTGAGCGGGCGTCCAGGCACGTCAACTGGACCTCGCCGACCTCGTCCAGGTTGTAAATGACGAGGTACCGGTAATGGCCCTCGGCCTCGAGGTAGATGTCGCCGCCGGGCAGGTGCCTGCGGCAGGCCCGCATCGCGTGCACCTTGGCTTTGACCAGGTTCTCCGCTTCCACCACCACGGTTTCACAGGCCCTTCCGGGCCCCACATCCTTCAGTTCAATCTTCCACTTGGCCATTGCTCGACACTCCCATCCTGTGGTGATGCATTTCCGCGAGGTCCTTGCGGCCATGGGCGCGCGGACAATCCGCCGGAAATGCGGGGTGCGTGTTCTCCGGTTCAGGCGGTGGCAGACCGATGCGCATCCCTCATGCGCTGTGATACGGTCCTGTGCGAGGGGATGCGAGCCCTACGAGCGATCTGCCGCGGACGAGGGGTTTGCGAGCAGATCTTCGTTTCTCGGCAGATGAGGATGCTTGCTATCGAAGGCGGGTCCGGCAGGGTTGCACGGATACACGCAGTTCAGCCTTTGCTTGCACACTAAACCGACTGCGGTGAGGATATGATCCATGCAGGTTCTCATTCGTGCACCTCGCAGCGTCAGAAGAAACACCAGTCGATCGTATGTCCGATTCGGAGGCGACCGCCTCGATCGTTCGTTCTTTTCAGCATGCCTGACACCTCCTTTTGACCTGGCATCACGGTTTTCTCTCTGCGCAACGCCACACGTCCAAGAGCAATATACCCTGGCGTTGAAAAAAGTCAAGCCCCCCGGCACGTTTCGGAGGATCCGCACACAGAGTCGGCCCATCGGGGCGCAAAGAAGACATACTCCTTGCGTGCTCCTTCGCTTGTATGTACGATCCACAGGGAGGAAAGGTTCGGTTCTCGCGATTCGCGAGCCAAAGTGTGGAAAGGGCTGGTTTATGTCTGTAGCAGGCTTGTTGCTGTTGTCGATCCTGTCGATGTTCGCCGTTACTCAAACGGATGTGCCCGCTACAAACCCCGATCCGAACCGATTCGCCCGGGATATCGAGGCGTTCGAGCAGTGGGACAGCAAGAACGCGTTTCCCGCCGAGCCGGTTCTGTTCGTCGGCTCTTCGAGCATCCGCATGTGGCGTACGCGCGAGGGCTTTGCGAATCTGCCCGTGATCAATCGGGGTTTTGGCGGTTCGCACATTTCCGACGTCCTATACTTCTTTGACCGTATCGTCCTTCCGTACCGCCCCAAGGTGATCGTCTTCTACGCCGGAGACAACGACGTGGCCGGCGGCAAGCCGGCGCAGCGCGTCCTTGAGGATTATCGCAAGTTCGTCGATCGCGTCGGCGCCGAACTGCCCCGGACGCGCCTCATCTTCGTGACAATCAAGCCCAGCGGGCAGCGCTGGGCGCTCTGGCCCGAAATGCACCAAGCCAACGAACTCGTCCGGGACCTCTGCGCCAAGAGCGATCGCTTGTTCTTCGCTGATCTGGCGACGCCTTTGCTGGATTCTGAAGGTAAGCCGGACGACAGCTTCTTTCTCGCGGACCGGCTGCATCTGAACGACCAAGGCTACGCCGCCTGGAACAAGGCCCTCGCACCCATTCTCAGACAAGCCCTGGCATCCTCTTCGAGCGGTCCCAACGACCGATGAGCGCGCCGCGCCACAGGTCCGATACGTCGAACGCCGACTATCGGACCTATGGTGGAGCCGACGCCTCCAGGCGAAAAAACTGGACAAAGAAGGATGGATTTGCTACAATATCCCGGTGGGTGGCCAAGGCTTCTTCCATCGTCTTCTCGGAGCAGGGATCAAGGATGCGGACGGCCCCATTCGGGCTGTCGGTACGCAGGGACGCCGCTTCCTGGGGGTGAAAAACGCAAAAAACGGCGTTACGAACATCACGCGGGATGGCACTTAATCTCAGTTTCTTGACCATCCGACTTTCAGGGTTTCTTCAGAAGGAGGGTTACGCATGTTTTGCCGACCCCGTGGTATGTCTGTACTGGTTGTGCTGGCGTGTCTGGTGAGTGTTTGCGGTTCGTTGTCTGCGGCCACGGTCTACGTGGGCGGTAGCGGCAAGACCGGCTTCGCGAACATTCAGGCGGCGGTCGACGCCTGCACTGACGGTGACGTCATCATCATCCAACCCGGCACGTATACCGGCCGGGGCAACCAGGACGTCAGTCTGCAGCGCAAGGCCATCCGGATTCAGAGCACTGACCCCGAAGACCCGGCGGTCGTCGAATCGACGATCATCGATTGTGCCGGCGCGGAATCTGATCCTCATCGCGGCTTCTACGCGGTGGATTTCGCCGGTGAAATCGCCGGTCTGACGATCACCAATGGGCTTGCCTCGGCCGGCGGCGCGATCTACTGCCGCAACAGCACGCTGGCATTGAAGCATTGTCGCATCGTCGGCAACGGCACTCTGGCCGGCTCGGAGAGAGGCCAGGCCGATGGCGGAGCCGGCGGCGGCATCTACTGCGAGGCTTCCGCCGTCGAGGTTGTGGCGTGTCTGGTCAGCGGCAACGCCACAGGCGCCGGCGCCGATTCCCGAGACACGCTGGCCGGCGCCGGCGGTGACGGCGCGGGCATCTACTCGGTCAGCTCGCTATTGTCTGTGTCTGATTCGACCATTTCCGAGAACACAACCGGCGCCGGAGGCAATTCCGAGGTGCTTGCCGGACGCGGCGGCAATGGCGCCGGCATCCACAGCGATTCGCTCCTGGTGACGGATTCTACAATCGCCGACAACTCCTGCGGCCAGGGCGGCAGCGGGTCGCAGGGCGGCCAGGGTGGTCACGGCGGGGCAGTCTATTGCTCGCGCGCCACGGTTGCCACGACCGTTATCGAGGCCAACGCGGCCGGGACCGGCGGGGACAGCACCATCGGAACCAAGGGCCTGGGCGGCTTGGGCGGTCACGGCGGTGGCCTGTTCTGCCAGGATTCGCTGGATATGCAAAGCAGTCTGATCGCCGGCAACCGCGCGGGGCTGGCCGGCGGCGCCGTGGATACGACGGTCACCGCGCTGGCCGGTCGTGGCGGCGGCGTCTTTTGTTCGGCCGGTGTTATCGACCTTTGCACCATCGTCGGCAACGCCGCATTCGGGCAGGTGGTCGATGGGAAGGCCGTGACGCTGGGTTCTGGCGGGGGCGTGGCCTGCACGGCCCAGACGGCTGTCACCAACTCGATTCTGTGGGACAACGCCTTGGACCAGATCGCCGGCCAGGACTGTGCCAATGTGCTCTATTGCGACATCGAAGACAACACGTGTCTCGATAGTCGCAGCAACATCTCCGCCGATCCGCACTTCGCTGAGGCGGGGTACTGGGCCGACCCGCGTGATACGGAAGTAGCCGCCCGAGCCGGCGATGCCGATGCGGTCTGGGTCAGCGGCGACTACCATCTGTCCGATGCCTCGCCCTGCATCGATGCAGCCGATCCGGAGCATGCGTCCATCGCCGGCGAGACCGATCTCGACGGAAGGACTCGCGTTGCCGATGCGGCGGCCGACATGGGCGCCTACGAGTCCCAGAACCTCGTGCCCGTCTATCGGTTCCGTTCGCGCCAGACCAACAAGTACCTGTACACGGCCAGCGAAAGCGAGAAAGACAACCTGATCGGCCAGACCTCCGGTCCGTGGCAGTTCGAAGGCACGGCATACTACGTCTACCGCAGCGCCGTGGTCGCCACACTCAAGCCGGTCTATCGATTCTGGTCGGCGAAGCTCTCCAGCCATCTCTACACCATCAGCGAGAGTGAGAAGAATCGCCTCCTGACGCAGTACACCTCGGATGTGTGGGCGTTCGAAGGCATCGCATTCTACGCGTACCCCGAGGGCAGCCAGCCGCAGGGGACCAAGCCGGTGTATCGCTTCTGGTCGGATCGGCTCGGCGGTCACTTCTACACCATCGACGAGACCGAGAAGGAGCAGTATCGCGCCAACACCGCCATGTGGGCCTTTGAAGGCGTGGTCTGGTATGCCTTTGACGAGCCGGGCGAAATCGAGGACCCGGAGACGCCGACGCCGTCCGACTCCGCTGCCGTCTACGCGCTGACCGGCGGAAGCGACGCTGCCTCCTTCGTGGTCCAGTTGAAGGCCTATGTCGATGGTCAGGAGGCCCGCCTCGACAATGCGACCGTCACATTTACGCCGGCGGCCGGACGTATGCAATTGACCGTGGACTTCGAGGCGATGACTGCCGAAATGAGCGAGTTCCATATCGAAAGCGAATTCGTCGAGCACGCCACCACCATCACCCTCGCCGATGCGGGAGTGGTCGATCTGCCGGTGGCGCTGGCGCTCAACGGGTTCTTCGACGCCCTGGCGCCGAGAGGCCCGTACGCCATCGAGTCCAGGAGCATGTCGTTCCCGACGGCTGCCGGCGCCGAAGAGGCCTCGGATGACGACACGTATCGAATCGCCGGTTCGGGAGTCGTGGATGGGGGCAAGTTCGACGTGAACCTGACCGGTGTCGCCACGGAGTTCGAGCTGGACGGTGCCGCGACGATCGACGACTCGGCCTATCCCGATCGCGTGGACGTCCAGATGGATGGACCGTTCCATTGGAGTCGCCGGCAGCAGGACCTCCTGCTCGACACGGCGATCAAGGGACACACCCTGAAGATCTATATCGACTCCGTCGAGGTGCGGTCGTCCGGGCTCTGGCAGGGCAAGAACGCCTCTACGACCCAGGAGGACCGCAAGTAGTCTCCGGCGACGCCTCGCCGAGCGTTTTAGCTTAAATCCGATCTTCTCGCCAAGCGGCTTGCGGGTGCAGGCCGCTTGGTGTATTATGGGGGTGTTGACGCGGCTGGGATGGGGAATACTATCATTGATGTGGATGGCTGTCTGTCAGGATGCGGATGGCCTCCGTTGAGGAGAATCCGACATCATGACGCGCACCCCACGAGCCTTCACCCTCATTGAGCTGCTGGTTGTCATCTCGATCATCGCCGTTCTCATGGCCATTCTCATGCCGGCACTGGCCCGGGTCAAGGACCAGGCTCGCGACCAGGCCTGCAGGGCCAACCTCAAGGGGGTCGGCCTGGGCATCATGATGTACCTCCAGGACAACGACTTTACGATGCCCGATTTTCACACGCACTCCGGCAACACGAACGGGCACGAGTGGTGGGACGCCGCGGGCAATCCGCTCAAGGCGGGGGCTAACATGGCGTATTGGGGGATCGCCTTCTACGAGTACACCAAAGAGCGAGAGGTCTTCGGCTGTGCGGCGTTCCGCAGTTTCTGCGAGATGCTGGCGACGGAGATGATCTACGGCGGGGACCACAAGCTGATCTACACCTCGGCCTTCGCCGGCAACGGCTGGCTGACCAAGGAGAACACGATCCGCATTCCCCGTCACTCCGAGGTCATCATGGCCCACGACCATATGGAGCCTCGGATCGAGAATGCCACGGCGGACATGCTCTATGCCGATCCCGGCGGCGTCAACCTGACGCATTATCGGCAAGGCGGCGGGCGGTCGAATTGGTATCGCGGCATCTTCCGGCACAACATCCGCCGGTCGGGCGATTTCGAGACCGGTGGTACCCTCAATGTCCTCTGGCTCGACGGCCATGTCACCAGCATGGACGAGAACAACGGCGAAGAAGTCCCCAAACGCTGGTACGACCCCCTCAAGAAGAACTGATCCCCGACGCTTGGCAAGGACTGCCCTTGACGCCGCCGGGGCTTTCCTGTAGCCTGTATCGCGAATGTGCGAAGGGAAGCCAGTGCGCCGAGAGGTTATCGCATTCCGGCCCGATGGCGCGACGAGGAATGAGTATGTCGTCCCGAATGCTGGTCCGTGAAGAGACGCACCACACACGGAGTCCTCATTTCTGGCGTAAGAACGCAGATCAGAGCGAAGATAACAGCGTAGCGGACGGCCACTCTACGGCGTCCTTGAATTTCCGAATTGTGAAATAGTGACATGAGAAGTTGGTGACAATGTCAATCCCAATAGTCACGAAGACAGCATGGGTGGTTGCCCTATGCGCGATAGCATTTGCCGGGTGTAAGTATGCCACACGAGGCGATAGTGGCGCAGATACCGTTGCGGATGAACTCCGGCGCATCGATTTGACTATGAAGTATCCCGAAGAAAAAGAGCGTATCGCAGCGGCTCTCTCTCTGAGACAGAACAATGTCTTGGACTGCGCCCCCGTGTTGATTGTAGCTGGTCTGGTGACGGATATGCGCGAAGGTGAAGATCCGTTTCTACGCATGGCTGTATATGATGAAGACAGCGATGTACTCGGCGTCGGTATGTGCGAAGAACGGACTGCAGATAGTGGGCACGAGACCTGCTTTGTCGAAGAGTATCCTGTCTTTGCGCACGATCGACTCAGTGGCGTGCTCAACTATCTGCTGGTCCCCGTACAAGCTCGTGACTCTGACCAGCGGAAAGACACTGAGCGTTGGGAAGCCTACGTCCTGGACAGTGAATCGTATGAGGACCTTCCGCGCAAGTCCGCAGGCGAGTCGAGGACTCCAGCAATGTATATTTCCATTCCAGAACCCAATGATGTCGCGGTGTGGGTCTACATCTACGACCGAAGCGGCAACACGTCAGATCCGGTCAGATTGCGGAATGCTATGGGAAGGGGACGTGTTGAGGGTGAGCCCTTTTGATAATCATTAGGAGTAGCGCACAGGCGGTAATCTTGGATCGGTACATGATGAGTCTATGGAAGAGTGTGGCCGTGAAAGGGCATGCTTCATGTGCCCGGGTTCCGCGTGTTTGACTCAAGAGAAGAACTCGGCGTGGTCGAAAGAGGGGGCAGTGGGGTTTGGCCGGGGCCTCGTGGATTGCTGCGAATGCCAAGAGAAGGGAACTGCGACATGCGCCGACTGCTGGGATGGGCGATGCTTTTGTCGATAGGGCTGTCGGCGGCGGCCGGTGGTGCGTCCGGTCCGGAATTGCGCGGGATCTGGATGCACGCGACGCAGATCAAGACGCCGGGCGAGGCCGATGCGCTGGTCGCGAGGATCGACAAGGCCAACCTCAACGCGGTCTTCCTTCTCGTGTGGTACTGGGGCGGCCAGGCGTTCTTCGAGAGCGAGCTGTGTCCGATGGGTGATGGCGTCCAGGCGGGCTACGACCCGCTGGGCCATATGGTCAAGCAGTGTCACCAGCGGGGCATCCAGGTTCACGCCTGGTTCGTCAACGGCGCGTACGGCGCCGCGCAGCCCCGGCACGTCCTCGACAAGCATCCCGACTGGGCGGTCGACGAAGGGGCGGGCGGAAGCCTGTGGTACGATTTCGGCAAGCCCGAGGTCCGGCGGTTCCAGAGCGACTTGATGATCGAGTGCCTCAAGAAGTACGACCTCGACGGGCTCCACTTCGACTACATCCGCTACGGTCCCAAGCAGTGCTACTGCGGCCACTGCCAGAACGAGTTCGCCAAACGATATGGCTTTGAGCCGATGACAGGGACCAGGCGAACGACGTTCCCTGCGGTCGTGGCGGGCATGTCCGCGAATCTGCTGGCGTCGCCGACGACGGCGGCGGTGCTGGCGGAGTTCTCCGACGGCTCTGCGGCCATCGCTCTGAACAAGCTCGGGGCCGGCAGCGTGCTGCTGCTGAACTGGCACGCGGAGAACGAGATGCCGCCGGCGGTCTCCGAGACGGTCCGGCTAACGCTGGGCGTCTGGACGACGGGCGGCGGGAAGGTCTACCTCGTCACAACGGCGGCGACGAAGGCCGAGTACGGGACGAGTTCGCTGGACGCCGCGAGGACCACCCTGACGCGGCTTGGGCACAGGCCCGCCACGATCGATGCCGAACGGATCGCGAAGCTCCCGGCCGGCAGCGTGCTGGTGCTGCCGGCGGCCTACGTCATCGAGGAAAAGGTAGCGAAAGACATCGAAGCGTTCGTGAAACGAGGCGGACAGGTGCTGATGCTGGACGGTCCCGTCAAGTCGATGCACCTGCCGGCCCTGCGCCGGATCACCGGCTTTGCCAAAGCGGGCCACTACGTGCACCGCGACGAGGTCATCCGCTCCACCGGCCGCAGCCCACTCGTCCCACGAGGCGAACACCAGATCGACCTCAGGAAAGAGAAGGCTCGGGCGCAGAAGTGGGCGGAATTCCGCAAGCAGGGCGTCACCGATCTGGTCAAGGACGTCTACCGTCGCGCCAAAGCGGTCAAGCCCAAGGCCCACGTCACCGCCGCGGTGTTCAGCTCCGTCGAATCAGCCCAGAAGGCCTACCAGGACTGGCCCCGGTGGCTCCGGGAGGGGACCATCGATTACGTCGTCCCGATGGCGTACGCCGCCGACACGCGCGTGCTCAGCCGTGAGATTGCCCAATGGAAGCGCATCGATCCCCATCTGGCTCGAATCATCCCGGGCTTGTCGATCTACGATACGCAAGACGGCCGGACCGTCACCCGTGACGTGGATCTGATCTGTGAGCAGCACAGGCTTTGCGAACGGCAGGGGGCCCACGGCAACGTCTACTTCTCGCTCCAGTACCTCAGCACCGACGTGGTAAACCTCTTCAACAACGAGTTTTACCGCAAGGACGTTCCGGCCTACGTCCCACCCCTGCGACCTTCACGCTGATTGGTGGTATCAGGCAGTTGGAGCCGGACGCCGGCCGGCGAACAGCAGCACAGCCAGAATGGCCAACATGCCCAGGCCAAGCCCACAGATCGACGCCAACCCGAAGCTACAGGGGATGTATGCCAGGAGCAGGGCGATGACCACGACGACCAAGCTGTAGGGCAACTGCGTACGGACGTGCTGGATGAGGTCACACGAACTGGCGACCGAGCTGATGATCGTGGTATCGGAGATCGGCGAGCAGTGGTCGCCGAAGATGGCTCCGTCGAGGACGGCGCCCAGGCTGACCATCGTAGTCGGTCCGTAGGAATTCCCATCGAGAGCGAAGGCGATAGGGATGGCTGTCGGGATCAGGATGGCCATCGTTCCCCAGCTCGTCCCCGTCGCGAACGAGGTCATCGAGGCGACGACGAATAGCAGCGGGGGAAACCATTGCGGCGGGATGCGGTCGGCCAGCAGGCTGGTGAGGAAGTCGCCCGTGTTCAGGCTCTGACAGCAGTGCTTGAGCGACCAGGCCAGGATCAGGACGATCGACGGCAGCAGTGCGCGTTTGACGCCCCGATAGACGCAGCCGGGCAGGGCCGACACCGCCAGCGAGCCCGACAGTCTTCCGCACAGCGTCGCCAGGACGATCCCGAACGAGGCAGCACACATGAGCATGAGATGGCTGTGCTCCGAAGCGCTGATGACCTGCCGCCAATAATCCCAGCTCAGGACCGAGCCTCCGTCAGCAAGTTTGGCCGGTCCGCCGCCATCGAGCCACAGGCCGGTGATGTGGAAGGCGACCAGTCCGCCGAGGGGCAGCAGGGCGTTGATGGCCTTGCCGGAGGAGCGCGGCACGACATTCGGCTCAACCGTCTGAGGTTCGGGACCGGCGCCTACGTCGGCCGCCAGAGTCTCCGCCGCTCGCATTGGGCCAAATTCCTTGCCGATAAGGATTTGCGCGAAGATGAAGAACAACATCAGCAGGCAGTAGAAGCGGAAACTCAGGGCATCGAAGAACATGGCATAGCCGGACTTGCCCAGACCGAGCTGCGTGCTGACATCGGCGAAGAGCCCGACCTCATAGGCGATCCAGGTGCTCACTACCGCCAGCCCAGAGACCGGGGCGCTGGTGGCGTCGACGAGGAACGCGAGCTTGGCCCGGCTGGTTCGAAAACGATCGGTGATCGGCTGCATCATCGAGCCGACGATGATTGCGTTGGCGTAGTCGTCGATGAAACAGACCACGCCCATCGCGGCCGTGGCCAGTTGGGCCGACTTCTTGCTTCGCACGCGCTTGAGCAGCCAGACCACGATCCCGGCGAAGCCTCCCGAAGCGATGATGATCTCGACCATCGTGAAGATGGGCGGGATGAAGGACAGGATCAGCAGGTTCGTGCCGGTTGAGACCGTCTGGGCCACATACGATGCGGTCGCGGCAATGCCCTGGCCCCATGCGTGGCCGCTGGCAGGGGCCTGCGGGACGCTGGCGAGGAAGCCTCCGACGAGGATGGCGACGCCCAGGCTGATCATGACATGGTGGGTCAGGAAGGCCAGCACGATCGCCAGCAGGGGCGGGACGATGCTGTACCATGTAGCGGCGGAGCCGGACCCGTCGGCAGGGGCCAGCCATGCCGCCAGAGCACACACGGCCGCAAAGACCGCCGCCGCCACCGCAATCCTGGTGATCGTCTTCGTCTGCAAGGCGTCCTTGAATCCTGAGCTGTCCATGCGCAGCCGTTTGGCCCGCGACCTGGTGGCTGAAACCCGTGCCGGTATTCTCTCGGAAGCCGCGATCAACGCAAGCCAAAAAGATGAATCCGCCGGCACTTCGCCGGGTTTCTGTGCAGCAGCGGCGCCCGTGGAAGACCGGCCGTCGCCCGCCCTCTCTCTGCTGGTCCTATATCATTCTTCTGGATAGTGCTTCGAAGGGCCCTGTCAAGGCCGAGACAGCGGTGAGGTCGGCTGCCGATCGTCCGCTATAGGCCTGAAGAGACGCCGTCATCTGCCCGGGAAGCCCGCGGAGCGCGCTATCTGCCTTCCTGTCGCGTAAAATCTGTCATAATAGTACTGATATGAGCGTTTTGTGCTTGCATTTCGTCGCCGGCTTGGGTATAATATCATCCTGGTCGGGGTAGTGGCAGCGAGGGAAGAGTGATTGCCCACAAGGCATGGTTGCGTGGTTGGCCGGGAGTGCAGTGCATTATGAAGACGGTCGTGGTTGCGTTGCTCTTGGTTGCTCTTGTCACAGGCTGTAGTCCAACAAATCGCAAGGGGCTGATTGCCGCCGGATATGCGCCGGAGTACGTCGACGGCTACGTCGACGGGTACTCGGCCGGATGCCATACCATCGGCCATCCCTTCTACCGGTTCACACGCGATACCGCCCGGTACGAACAGGACAATCACTACAAGAAGGGGTGGGAGGACGGCTTTACCATCGCCCGCTGCGACTACGCCGCTGTGTGGTAAGACCCGATCCGATTGCCCTGTCGCTGACTTGGTTTCCTCGAAGCATGAGTTCCCACCGCATTTTCCCTGTCCGTTTGGCATCGCACCGAACATAGAGTAGACTTTCTTTGGAGACTCTCACGGACCCGGTCGGTGCGCGCCGTCAGTTTCGGCCCGCCCAGGGACGTGCCGTGAGGGACCCGACCCAAGCTTCACATCCAGCGAAAGCTGGAAAATCTGGTGAGTGGCACGCACCACTCCGCCGCCTCAGGTGCGTGCCACTGTTTTTTTGCGCAGCGCCAGACGGAATCGAGATGGATCGCGGCGTGTTTCGCCCGCGATGGCGGGGCCGGCAGACAGAGAAAGAGCCGCGTCCGATCCCTCACGCGGTGAGTCGGTTGCGCGGCTCGAGCATGCAAGTGATTTGTGTGAAGTGTCGAGGGTCTGCGAGCGTTCGCTTACAGGAGGACGACGGGTTCTGTCTCCTCGGAGAACTGCTTGGATTCGCGTTTGTGGGTCTTGAGCTGAACCTGGGGCTCCTCCGTCTCCGCCGTAACAGACGCCTCCAGCGGCGACCAGCGGCTTTTGGCCTTCTTGACGATCTGGATGAGGCGGCCGATCACGGAGTCCGGCGTGTCGTCGAACGGGTCCACGACCAGGCTTTTCAGTTCATCGAACAGCTCATCAGATATCTGAATGCTTTTCATAACTCTCCTCCCCTGGCAGGATGGCTGGTTGCTTCGTACGGCCTCTGCGCCGCACACGATCACCTCACACAAAATATAGAAACTAATCCCGGTCGTGGGCAAATCGTTTGTCCGTTTGCCGCAGGAACGCTCCTGGTTCCAAGGCTACCGGGTCGACCGGGCGGCGGTGTGAGCCGGCAGGATGGCCCGTGCCTCGATATTGTGGAAACTACGTATTTTTCGGCCTCTGCCGTTATTTGGAGCGTCACAGCCTCAACTGCGCACAAGATGCATCGAGAACAGATATGACAGTGGGTGATGCATACGGCAGGTCACATGATACCCGGTGGCATTGTCGCCGGACTGTCTTAAGGTAGGCGCGGTCTCTACGAAGGGACTATGAGAACGGTCAACGACATGCGGTACGAGATTCGTCCTGCCGCCGCAGGGGACATCGGCGAGCTTGTGAGAATGCAGATTGCCTTGCAGCAGAGCACGCTCTGCGCCGGGACCCGTATGTTGCGGCTGAGTCCCTGCAGCACCGCCCGGCTGCACGAGTATTATCGGGCGCAGCTCGCCGACGACGGCACGCACCTGTTGGTTGCCACGACGGGCGAGGTTGCCCCGATGGTCGGTATGGGCATGGGGAAGATCTGGATGCACGCCGGCTATGTGCCGCCGCGGTCGGGCGAATTGATCGACGTCTGGGTTGAGCCCGGCCACAGGCGCCGGGGGCTTGCCGGACGCATCGTCGGGCGGCTGCTGGACTTCTTCCATCTGTACAGGGTGGAGTTTCTGGCCGTCAACTACGTGAGTGGCAATGGCCCCGCCGAGGCCCTCTGGAGGAAACTCGGGTTCAGCCCGGTCCTGGTCACCGCCACCGCCGAGCGAAGTGAGGCGGTTGCGACGATCGGACCGGCAGCGAGTCATATTGTGCCGATGGTCTGCCGCAGGAGTGCGGCAGTCGAACAGACCGTTGCTGTCGCCAGCCTGTCCGGGTAGCCGCATCCCGCGTGCCGATGTTCAACTCGCGCCGGCTTGAATTCTTGACCTCACTGGCAGGGCGACGTGTTGAACCCACGCCGCCGCTGCCGCGGGCATCTAACGTCAATCACGCGATGGCAAGGTTCAGGATCGAATTGGCGAGGATCACCGCCACCGAGACCGCAATCGTCAGCTTGCCGCTGCTGTGATTCGACCTCGACCAGGAAAGCAGGCCCAGGACCAGGCCCGCCAGGCCCAGGGCGTTGGCGGCGGCCAGGAATATGGCGATGTTCCCGATGCTGCCCGGCTCGCTTTGCATGGCGAGCGAGCGTACGCGGCTGGAACTCTGGCCGATCAGACCCCAGGGCACGCTGGACTCGGCCACCTGCTCCTGCTTTCCTTTCGTCCCCTTTTCCTTGTCGTTGCCGGCCGTGTTGTAATTGTAGATGCTTCCCGCCGCCAGCAGGGCTTGTCCACCGATGAAGACCCACGCCAGCATGACCAGCACGAGGCTTCGGGTATGCCGCTTCTTGTCGTTGTTGTGTACGATAGACATGCTATCCCTCCCGAAAAGATCGAAATCGATCGTTCAATACACTCTCTGACAGTGGGGCGAATCTGGTGTAGGCCCAAACCTCGCCGTCTGGAGAGGCCCGGTCCGGTCAGGGCTACGTAAATTATGGCAATGGGCGGCGCGACAGACAAACGGCCGTTGCCGGAGACCTTTGCCCAAGGTCCGCTCTACAGTGATGTCTGCTGCGGGCTTGCCTCAAACGCAAGGTCCGGTATTGCGCCTGTGAGATCGTGCCGCTACGCCGCATCCTCCGCCGCCTGGCCGATCAGGTTGCGCAGCTCGGCCCGGAGATGAGGGTGATCCCGTTCCAGACGCTCCAACTCGTTCCGAACGGCCTTCATGATGTCTGTCTGTGTGACGATGCCGCAGACATTCCTGGGGTGGTCCATCACGACCAGGCGATGAAGTCGCATGGTGTCCATCTTTCTGCCCGCGCTCAGAACCGAATAGCTCGGCGGGATGCTCACCAGCGGAAACGACATGATCTCCACGACCTGGGTCGTGGCCGGGTTCTTGTGCAGGGCAACCACGCGTCGGAGCAGGTCCTTCTCGGTCAGGATACCGGCCACCTCCTGGCGGTGCATGGCGACCAGACACGAGATGCCATGCGAGGCCATGATTCGGGCGGCCTCGGCGGCCATGGCCCCGGTGTTCACCGTTGCGACCTTCGTGCTCATGACCTCCGAGACGGCGGCCAGGGGACTGATCGAGATCAGTCCGCGGGTGACGTCGGTCTGCGTGACGATGCCCACCAGCTCACCCGCCTCGACGACCGGCAGCCGCTTGATGGCCTTGGATTCCATGATCTTGCCTGCGACCATGACGGATTCGTCCGGGTGCACGACCTCCACCGGACTGGACATGCGCCGCTCGATGTGCAATCGATGGAAGTCCTGGTCATCGGCGGCGACTCCCTTGAGAATGTCTTTGTCGGTGAGAATCCCGATGACCATCCCGCCGTCCGTGACGATGACACAGGAGATGTTGTTCTCGGACATTCGTTTGGCCGCGACGAGAACCGTGTCCATAGGGCCGGCGGTGACGAGTTCGCGGCTCATGATGTCGCGCACCTTGAGCGTCGCACCGGTCACGGAGAAGATGCAGGGGTCGACCGCTCTCGTCCTCGTCTGCACATCGGTTGCCTCTGCCACGGATTCCATCGGTCCGCTCCTGAAAGCAGCTTCTTCGAGCAACGCTGGGCCTTCCGTTGAATTCGACGACTTCGTGCCCCTGCTGACTGCTTCTTTCGGCAAATGTCCGGGCCGACTTGGGGAAAGGCTGGATTTGCCCGACTTGGCCCGGAGCGAATCCGCATCCCCCCTCGATCCACGGGCCATTCCGGGCGTAGCTGCTTCGACCGGCCGGTTGTTGCGTGCGGGATCGGCTGATATGCTGCACCGCATAGCATGTCCGTATGAAAGCGCCGAACCGGGAATGAAGTCATGGATCGATTGGACAAGGCCAGGAGTCTTCTGCGTCAGTTCAAGGGCGACGGTTATTTATTCGGACCAGGCGCGCTCGGGCGGATCGGGCCATGGGTCCGAAGAGCCGGGGATCGCGCGGCCCTGGTCCGGGGCACTTTTCGGGGCAGCGACGACTACGTGAAGCTGCTCCGGCTGTCGCTGGCGGACGCCGGAGTCGACCTGGCCGCAGAGATTCGGGGCGCCCGACCCAACACGCCTGCGGAAGATGTCCGCCGCATCAGTGCCGAGCTGGTCCGGTCCAACGCCAATGTGGTCGTCAGCTTCGGCGGAGGCAGCACGATCGACGCGACCAAGGCTGCGATGGTGCTCTGGGTTGCAGGGGGCCAGGTCGAGGAGTATTTCGGTACGGGTCTCGTGACCGAGGCTCTTCGGCGATCTGGCAAAACGCTGCCCGGCCACGTGGCCGTCCAGACGATCGCTGGCTCGGCGGCGCATCTGACGAAGTATTCGAACGTGACCGACCCGGCCACGTGCCAGAAGAAACTGATCGTCGACGATGCCATCGTCCCGGCGTATCCGGCCTTTGACTACGACCTTACCCTCACCGAGCCGAAAGCCCTGACGGCCGATGGAGCCTTCGACGGGATGTCTCACATGCTCGAGGTCCTCTACGGAGCGGTCGGCAAGCCACACTATCGCCTGGCGGCCGACGTCGCACAGACGGGGCTCGCCCTGATTCTCGAACACCTGCCCGGCGTGATGGCCGACCCGGGCGACGGGCGGGGGCGCCAGGCCCTCGCTCTGGCGACCGACCTGGGCGGCTACGCGATCATGATCGGGGGCACCAACGGCGGACACCTGACGAGCTTCTCGCTGGTGGATATCCTGCCGCATGGACGGGCCTGCGCGCTGATGAACCCCTACTACACCGTCTTCTTCGCACCGGCCATTGAAGAGGCTCTGCGCCATGTCGGGGCGATCTGGCGCCGGGCCGGCCTGATCCCCATGTCCGCCGGGGTCGATTTCGATACGCTATCGGGCCGCGAGCTGGGGGTTGCCGTCGCTGAGGCTATGCTCGCCTTCGCCCGGCAGGTGGGTTTCCCCACCTGCTTGCAGGAGGTGGCTGGTTTCAAGCCGGCCCATGTCGACCGTGCGCTGGCCGCCGCCAAGGAGCCCCAGTTGCGAATGAAGCTCCAGAACATGCCCGTGCCCATGACCGCCGAGATGGTCGACGAGTACATGGGGCCTATCCTGGTAGCCGCGGCCACCGGCGATCTGAACCGGATTCGAAACCTCCCTTGAATACCCCGCCCGCCCGACCGGTGTTTTGCCATGCCACGCCAGACGGTGTCCACATGACTCTGGAGGCCGTCTCGAACAGCCGCACCGAATGAGTAAAAGGCTGACCTGCTCTGACCATTTGCCTATCACCCAACCCAATCTACGCGTCGAACTAATATGTAGCTTTGCGGTACAATGAATTCTGTGTTTCTTGCAGAGGGATCGTGCCGATCAAGGAATGAAGCGCGGCCTTCTGCGTGTGAAATGACACGAATCCGATTGGAAGGCAACGGCAATGTATAAGCTGAATCCGAAGGTCGATACCAGCGGCATCGACAGTCTGACGCTCTTCGAGTTCCCGCCTGCCGGCCTCGTGGAGCTTTTCGGCGATGACGCCGACAGCGACGGCTGCAAGGTCTCCCGCAAGCACGTCTTCACCAGCGACCGAGGCGACGTTTTCACCGTCTACGATTGGAAGCAGACCACGCTCTACCGTGGCGCGAACAGCGGGGCACCCACGCCGGAGGAATTCTGGCGCAGCCGCGAACTCAAGCCCCTCCGCATCGGCGGTCGCGTCGGCACCAATCCGCGCCCGTTCCTCAAGTGGCTCCAGGCGCAGTACGAACTCCGTACCGCCATCCGGCAGACGCGTCGCGTTCCCGACAGCGAGTGTGCCTGACGACCCTGACTGCGTCCGGCGTCCCAGCGAGGCGGTTTACGGGGCCCGGGTCGGGCCCGGCGGCCGGTCTCTCATTTCCGGTTGGGATTGTGCCGCGTCGGTTTGCCCTCTATTCGATCGATCGGGTCGTTGACATACACTCGTCCCAGCCCGATCGCCGAGGTGAGGATCCCGCCTTTTCTGTCTTCACTGATTCCATCGGAGTAGCCGAGGTCCACCGGGACCTTGCCCCTGCCTCCCATCGCATCGACCACATAGGTCGGGCGCAGGAAGCCGGTGGTGGCGCCGCACAGATCTCGGCAGATTTCCTTTCCCTTGTACACTTCCGTTCGGAAATGACCGGTTCCCTCGACCAGGTCGGCGTAATACAGGTAGTACGGTCGCACGCCCATCCGGCCGAGGCCATGCACAAGGTCTCTCATGACGTCCGTGTCATCGTTGACTCCCTTCAGCAGAACGCTCTGGTTGGCCACGGGAATGCCCAAGTCTCGCAGGATCTTCACCGCCTGGTAGCTCTGAGGGGTGATTTCGTTGGGGTGATTGAAGTGCGTGTTGATAAAGAGCTGCGGATCGTCAAGCGAACGCGGCGTGTGTTTGCGGAGCATTTCAATCAGTTCGGTGTCCTCGATGATCCTCTGCGGCCAGACGCACGGGACCCTCGTGCCGATGCGGATCAGGTCCAGGTGGGGAATCTGTCGGAGCTTCCCCAGAACCTCATCCAGTCTCTTGGTCGGAATCAGCAACGGATCGCCGCCGGAGATCAACACGTCGCGGATGTCCTCGTGCGACGCCACGTATTCGATGCCTTTGGTGATGTCCTCCATCGAGGGGTTCTTGCGGTCATCGCCGACCTTCCGCTTCCTCGTGCAGAATCGGCAGTACATGGCGCACTCGTTCGATACGAACAGCAGGACGCGGTCCGGATACCGGTGAATGATCGTCCGTGGGCCGCCCAGCGGAATGTCCCCTTCCTCATCCAGCGGGTCTTCCGTCAGGTCCATGTAATGCACCAGTTCCTCGACGTCGGGAATGGCCTGTTTCCAGATGCCGTCGTTGACCTTCTCTATGAGACTGAGGTAGTACGTATTCACTCGCATGGGGTACTTGGCGATCACGTCCTTCAGTCGAGGGTCGACTCGGGCCTTCTGGGCGGTAAGCCACTTCTCGAGGTCCTCGAATGTCCGTATCGCATTTCTCAGGATGTCCTTGTATGCCATAGATGGTTCTCCTTTGAGGTTGTCGTGGCCATTGTGAGAGGTCAAAAGAGCGGTGGTTACTCCGGCCGCCGGCACTGCCCGTCAGCCCTGTCGACAGGTAGTGGTTTCCCGTCAACGAGCGACCATAAGCAACAGAGCGTATCATTTTGCCGACCGGACCGACAGCGGGTGTGTGTGAAAATATCGTGGCATGTGGGTGGCAGCCTCAGAGCGTAGTGCAACGGAGCTTTGGGGATGGCGAATGGGAGTGGCGCACCCGTACGGAAAGGCCTCTGCGAGGCGATCCATCCCCAAGTCCTGCGGATCCGTTCGGCTTCGCTCAGGACAAGCTTTGAGGCTGCCACCCCTGGCGGTCTGCGTCCGCAAGGGAATGCTGCCCTGAAATCCTGACAGACACGCCGAGCGAGTGTCTGTGAAAATATCCTGGCAGCCGTGTGGCAGCGGCAAGCGCAGGCTTGCCGATGGTGATACGCATGCCCTCGAAGCCATCGGCAAACTTCGCCTTGCTCCGTTTGCCGCTGCCACACAGGGCGCTCCGTGGTGGAAAACGGGCCTTGCCGCGAAATTCGCACAGACACGACAGTGGGAAGCGCATGGATTTTTCGTGCCATGCCGTGCCGCCGCTTTTACAATGCCCCGTTTGACATTGGCAGGGCCGGTCGATGACCCACCCTGCCTGGGAACACCAGCGCATCGAGAAAGGAAGGGGCATGTTAGGACGTACGGACCCGACGCAAACGCAGGCCTGGAAACAGCTTGCCGATCATTTTGAAACGGTCAAAGACGTGCACATGAAGGACCTGTTCGCCAAGGACAGGGATCGTTTCAGCGCCTTCTCGACGCAGTTCGAAGACATTCTCGTGGACTATTCCAAGAACCGGATCACGCGCGAGACGCTGGAACTGCTGCTGCGGCTGGCCCGCGAGACGGGCGTCTCCGAGGCGATCGAGGCGATGTTCTCCGGCGAGCGAATCAATGAGACCGAGGGCCGGGCGGTGCTCCACGTGGCGCTGCGCAATCGGTCGAACGAGCCGATCCTCGTCGACGGCAAGGACGTCATGCCCGAGGTCAACGCCGTCCTGGACCAGATGAAGAGCTTTTCTGAGGACATCCTGTCGGGCCGGTGGAAAGGCCATACGGGCAAGCCCATCACTGACATTGTCAACATCGGCATCGGCGGCTCGGACCTGGGACCGGTCATGGTCACCGAGGCGCTGCGGCCCTATTGGAGGCACGTCAGGCCTCATTTCGTTTCCAACGTCGACGGCACCCACATCGCCGAGACGCTTCGCCAGGTCGACCCCGAAACGACGCTGTTCATCGTGGCCTCCAAGACCTTCACGACGCAGGAGACGATGCGCAACGCTCACTCGGCGCGCGACTGGTTCCGCAAAGCGGGAGGCGGGCAGATGGATGTCGCCAGGCACTTCGTGGCCGTCTCGACGAACCGCGCCAAGGTCGAGGAGTTCGGGATCGATCCGGCCAACATGTTCGTCTTCTGGAACTGGGTCGGCGGTCGCTATTCGCTCTGGTCGGCCGTCGGCCTGTCCATCGCCTGCACGATCGGCTTCGACCACTTCCGCGAGCTGCTCGAAGGCGCGCACGCCATGGACAACCACTTCCGCATGACGGCTCCGGAACGCAACATCCCGGTCCTGCTGGCGCTGATCGGCATCTGGTACAACAACTTCTTCGGCGCCGAGACCGAGGCGATCCTGCCCTACGATCAGTACCTGCACCGCTTCGCGGCCTATTTCCAGCAGGGCAACATGGAGAGCAACGGCAAATCGGTCGGCCGCGACGGCACGCCGGTTGCGTACCAGACCGGCCCGATCGTCTGGGGCGAGCCCGGTACGAACGGCCAGCACGCCTTCTATCAGCTCATCCATCAGGGTACCAAGCTGATCCCGTGCGACTTCCTCGCTCCGGCCCAGACGCACAAACCCCTGGCCGACCACCACGCGATCCTGCTGTCCAATTTCTTCGCCCAGACCGAGGCCCTGATGAAGGGCAAGAGCGAAGCGGAAGTGGAGTCGGAGCTGCGTGCGGCCGGCAAGAGCGATGCGGATATCCAACGGCTGCTGCCGTTCAAGGTCTTCGCCGGCAACCGGCCCACCAACTCGATCCTCGTCACGAAGATCACGCCGCGAACCCTCGGCTCGCTCATCGCCATGTACGAGCACAAGATCTTCGTACAGGGGGTGATCTGGAACATCTTCAGCTTCGATCAATGGGGCGTCGAGCTGGGCAAGCAGTTAGCCGGAGCCATCCTGCGCGAGTTGGAGGATGACAAGGAAGTGATGTCGCACGATGCCTCCACCAACGGCCTGATCAACGCCTTCAAGAAGATGCGCCGCACGCCGCAGTAGGTTCGATGCGCCAGCAGACGCAGCAGCGACAGTGAAGCCGCCGAGAGACAAGCGGTCCTTTCGACTGCCTTGTGTCACCCCGTGTCCGGCCGCCGCCGGAGCGCCCTCTACGTTGATGATGGTCGAATGGCCTGACCCTCATCCGCTCCCATTCACGGATGGAGGACTTCCGCCCATAAGAGACGAATAACGTAGAACCAGGTCAAGGCGACCGAGCTCGAAGCTAGAGTCCACAAGGCGATACTGACACGTCTTGGCCATCGGAAGAAGCACGCCAGGTGGAAGAATAGCAGCGTGACGCTGGGAAGAACTAAAATGTGGCGGTTCCCGCCGTATTCAGGCGGAATCATCAGGACAAAATAGACAGACCCCGCGAGGCAGGCGACGATGTAGACCAGCATTCCGCAGCGATAAACTCGCCAAACAGACCCGTGCTTCTCCAGTGTCTCCTCGCCCATATGTCGTTCACCCACCATAGCTCCCTCACAAAGAAACTCGGTTGATGATGTCGGGTGGGCCTCGCCCCGCCAACCGTTTCGGTCACCACGCCATCGACGTCCCTGGCGATCCGCCGGCCTTGCGTCACCCGCCTGTCCGACAAGCCCATCATGCCTCGATCCAGGATCGCCGCCCGGCCGTTACTCTGCTAATGATTATCGAGAAGTCTGACCCTGAACCTGCTTATGACTATCGAAAGGCCTGACCCTCATCCGGCCCCCCCTAATGATCGTCGAAAGGGCCTGATCCTGGCCCTGTCCTCCTTGGTATCACTCGGCAGCCTCGAAAACGAATCGTCTCGGATTGTTCTCCTGGCCCCAGTCAATGGCGGGGGCGCGACACGTCAGAGAGAATCCCTCATCCGTCACGTGGTAGTCGAAGTCCTGGCTGCTGTAAGGGTCCTTCGGCAGCCCGGCGGGAAGGGTCGGCGGTAACCGGCCGGTCGTCGACTTGACGCGATAGATGGGAATCGCCGCCTGTACGGCGTGGGCGAGAGCCAACTCATTGATGTGCAACCGGTAACAGGGTTCCACGAAGCCAATGGGACCTGCCACGAGAATGATCGCATCGCCTGCCTCCATATCCGCAACGAGTTCGTCCTTGAGCTGCACGATCTGCTTGTGCTTGGCGTGATAGGATTCGTCGCTTTCGAGTACCGCAATGACCGAATCAACGAACCGCTTGTAGACCTGGCGTACATGGTCAAACACCTGTTTGGGCGCGGTTGCACTTTCGATCAGCTTCTCGGCAGTGTCACCTTCCCGCATTCGATAGGCCTCAAGCTCTGTGCGGAGGGCTTGTCTCCAGTCAGAGTGCAGGGCCATCGATGCCTGTAGCGAGGCAACCTGCATATCGTACCACTTCATGAGTGTGTTGCTGGGCTGCCACTGCCGATCTTCGGCCAGTTCAGACTCCAGCGACTTGAGCCTATCGGCGTCCGCTGGCATCCTGCAGAGAAGATACTGGGCAACTCCGAAGGTTTGATAGTCCACCGTGAAAGATGAGGCCCACATGACATACGTATCGTCTCCGATATGGCGGCTAAGGCGACGCAGCGCTGCAATGATCTCTATCGCCTCAGAGTACTGACCATTCATCGCAAGTATCGTAGCCTGGGCCGCGAGAACACGGCCGAGCGACTCCGGGCCATGGCCCAGCGCTCCATCCGGAGTCCAGCGCCCCGAGACCCACAATCCCCAGTCGCACTTGCGTATGCGAGTCCCCGCCATGGTCAGATCGATCACGAGGCGATATTCGTTCCCGCTGAGAAGCTTCGTCTCCTCTGCAAGGTGGTTCTCGTCGTGTGCTCCGGCCAGGCCCCAAGGCAGGGGCAACCCCGACCGCGCCAGACATGCCTGGTAATACAGCAGTGCTGCATTGTCAGGAGTGCTGGGTGAGGCAAGCACTTCACCGCACGAACCGCATAGGACCAGGGCCCCAACGACGCACACCATGATCTTGATTCTGCGGTTACTGGCTGACCCCATACCTGTCTCCTCTCTCGTCAGGATCTGCGTATCTCAAAACATGCTGTCTGTCGCCGAGTCGTGTGGGATGCGCCGGGCCCACGGACTGCCCGAGCGAACCGCTCGCCCCACGGCTTCGGGCTCATGGGTCGGATTGTGGGAACGTCTCGGTGCATGGTTTCCCTTCGCACATTCGGAACACAGCCTACAGGAATCTCCCGGCGGGGTCAAGGGCGAGACGCGTATCTCGAATCTCGTATCTTGTATCTCGTAGCTCGGGGGTGGGGAGAAAAGGCGGATGTGCCGGTTTTGTGGTTGACAGGTCACTGCGTTTCGTTTATTGTCGATCTAACGAGTTGCGGGCCATGCGTTGCGGCCAGCCTCGGAAAACGAGACATGAGATACGAGATACGAGATTCGAGATTCGAACCACGAGATACGGTAGCGATGTGCGAAACAAAGCCAATTTCGACGTTTTTTGGCTGAAGACGAGGATCGAGTCATAGAAACGAAGCCAATCAAAGTCAACTGGGGCGACGCAAAGGGCCAAAGGGTTCGCCACTTTGCGGTGGGCTCGAAGATGCGCGAAGGACGGGGCGAACGATGAAGATCGTGGTCGCGATGGACTCGTTCAAGGGGACTCTGGCGGCCGAGCGGGCCTGCCGGATCGTTGCCGACGCTATCGGGAGGGCGACGCCGGATGCGGAGATCGTCGTCAAGCCGATGGCCGACGGCGGGGAGGGCACGGCGGCGGCCCTGATGGCGGCTTCCAACGGCCAGTGGATCCCCGTGACGGTGATGGGCCCGCTGCCGCAGATGCAGGTCGCGGCGGGCTTCGCGTGGCTGCCCGGCGACCGGACGGCGGCCGTGGAAATGGCCTCGGCCAGCGGGATGCAACTGCTGCGACGCGAACAATTGAACCCGCTCAAGACGACCACTTTCGGGACGGGTCAGCTCATCCGGGCGGCGCTGGACCGCGGCGCCGAGCGAATCCTGCTGGGGGTTGGCGGCAGCGCCACCGTCGACGGCGGGGTCGGGGCGGCCACGGCCCTGGGCTGGGAGTTCCTGGCCGGCGACGGGACGCCGGTCGGCCTCGGGGCCGGGGCCCTGGCGGAGATCGTCGAGATCATCCCGCCGGACCGCGACATGGACGTCCCCGTCGACGTGCTCTGCGACGTGGACAATCCGCTGTGCGGGCCGCACGGGGCTGCTCGCGTGTACGGGCCGCAAAAGGGCGCCACGCCGCAGATGGTCGAAACGCTCGATTCCGCCCTGGCCCATATGGCGGAGCTGGTGAGCAGCCAGCTTGGCATCCACGTCCGGGACCTGCCCGGCGCCGGCGCTGCTGGCGGTCTGGCGGCAGGGGCCGTAGCCTTCATGGAGGCCCGCCTCGTCTCGGGGATCGAGACGGTCATGGCGCAGTCCCGCCTGCGGCGGGAGGTCTCGGATGCCGACTGGGTCGTCACGGGCGAGGGCTGCTTCGATTCGCAGTCGATGCGGGGCAAGGTCGTCTCCGGCGTCGCCCGCGTCGCCCGCCAGGGAGGTGCCAGGGTCGGGGTGATCGCCGGGCAGGTCCTGCTCGCGAACCATGTCTTTCGAAACGTCGGGATCGAGGCCGCTCTGGCCTGCACGCAGCCCGGCATGGATCTCCAGTTCGCTCTGGAGCACTGCGAAGAGCTTCTGGCCCAAGCCGCCGGGAGGTTCGCGACGCTCCACCTTGGCGGTTGATCGGTGTTTGGCTGCCCGCCGAGGCCGAGATTCTTCTTGGCTTGGAGGCGGTTTTGCTGTAAAATGGGGAAAACGTGTAGTCTGGCGCGTTTGGAAACCGAAATGGTCTCTCGAGAGGGAAACCGGATGAGCAAGTGTCTGTTTTATGGGACATTCCTGGTGGTGGCGGCCAACGTGTGTCTGGCGGCGCCGGAGCCGGCGGTGGTCCAGAGGCCGGGGCATTGGACCGTCGAGGTGAAATTCGAGCAACCCCAGCAGCTCATCCTGTCGGGGGGCGGCAGCGGTCTGGTCCGGTTCTGGTACATGATCCTTACCGTGACCAATCGCACCGGTCAGGACGTTGAGTTCTACCCGCGATGCGAGTTGATGAGCGACACGTTCCAGATCGTGCCTTCCGGCGTCGGCGTTCCGCCGATCGCTTTCGAACAGATCAAGCAGCGGCATCAGGGCCGCTATCCGTTCCTCGAAGCCATGAGCAAGGTCGAGAACCGCATTCTCCAGGGCGAGGACAACGCCAAGGACATCGCCGTGATCTGGCGCGATTTCGACAGTCAGGCGGGCGGGTTCAAGGTGTTCATCACGGGCCTGAGCAACGAGACCGCCGCGATCGATCACCCTGTGGCCGTGGACGGCATGGGCCAGCCGGTCAGAGTGTTCCTGCGCAAGACCCTGCAACTGGATTACGCCTTCCGGGGTGATCCGGCGATGCGCGACACGGCCCAAGTCGTCTTCAAAGACAAGTCCTGGGTCATGCGATAGCCCTTCTTCGAGCGACCATCATTTAAGAGGACACTGGCAGGCGTTTCTCAGCCACTGCTTTCGTTGCGCCGCGAAGTCGATCCAGTCTGTCCGGCGGGCTCAACGCCTCTGCGTCTCGTTCTTGAATCGAGCGATCTCATCACCGAGCGTCGTTCCATAGGCCTCTTCAAACGACTTCTCCACGTTCAGGGTACGGCTTTCGACCAGGTCCTTGAGAAAAGCCTGATATCGCTGCGCTCCATGACTCGACCTCAGGAATTCCACAAGACAGCCGAACTCCGAGTAGAAAAATGCCGTCCTGTTCTCGATCGGGCAGGAGAGCGCCGTCCCTTTTTCGCCGTCGAGAACCGTACCAAAGTCCGCCGGCTCACAGAACACGCCCCGAGCTACCGCGTCGTACACTCTCGATCTGTCCGGGTAGATTCCAACTCCCACCTGTCCGGCACAATCCATGGCGGTTCCTTCGAGCAGCCACCTTGGCACCTTCAGGGATCTCAGAATCGACATGTGCTGTTGCAGAAGGCAATGCGACATCTCATGGGTCAGATACGTCCGGAGATCGATCCGGCCCTGTCTGGCATCTTCCTGTGCTCGCTTGGACACAAACAGCCGTCCATTGATCGCAATGAACCGAGCCCTTCCACCGGTGAGCCTGTGGTATTCGCGATCGTCTCTGCAAAGGAATATCTCCGGCTCCGACCGGAAGGGCATCCCGTGGTAGTCTTCTTCGACAGCAACGACGTCGCTCAGATAGGATAGCTGAGATGATTCCGGTTGCCCGTGATGGTACACGACAAAGCTCCCATGCTCCTGCCGGGAGAACCCAACCACGACCGGAGAGAACGGAAACAGCCGGCCAAACACCAGCTCGTAGACACCAAACAGGGCAAGCGCTGCGACCGCGACTGCCGCGACCACCCATCTCCTCTTTCTCATGCCGCAAGAGGCTGTCATATGAACCCAGTCGCAGAGTCTTCTGTCTGTCTTCTTTGTTGTGCCATCCGATTCAATCACTGGGAATCTCCACGTGCGAGGGCAGGGGGCCGCTCAGGAGGAAGAGATGGGGTTGACAGGACGGCCAGATCAATGAATCCGTCCGAAACGCGACCATCGATCGGCGGGCCAATAGATGTAGTCGGCTCGGCCCTCGATGACGGCATAGGGGATCGGCCCGAAATGCCGGCTGTCTCTCGACCGGTTCCGATTGTCACCCAGCACGAAGCAGTGCTGCTGCGGCACGACGGTCTCGGGCAAGTCGCGGACGGCATTCTGCTCGGACGTCGACAGGAAGATCGTGTAGCGGGCACTTGCGTTGGTTTCTTCGAAGAACTCGCCCTGGAGCGTGCGGCCGTCCTCTGTCACACGTCCGGCTGACGGCGGCTTCATGGCCTTGCCCACTGCGAGCCTTTCGCCATTGACGTAGAGCGTTCCGTCTTTGATCGCGACGGTGTCTCCTTCGAGGGCGACGATACGCTTGATGTAGTAGGTTCGCCAGTCCTCGTTCGGGGGACGGAACAGGATGGTGTCGCCACGCTGGGGATCGGCCTTTCGATAGGCGTTCCGGTCCACGAGAAGGCGGTCGTTCGGAACGATGGTGGGAAATTCCGACATGCTGGGGACGCGGAAGGCCTGGAACAGGGTGCTGCGGACGTGCAACGCGTACCCGAGACAACTGCCCTGGATCAACAGGCCGAGCAGGACGTAGATGCCCGGACCGTTGTATGCCTTCAGTTCGTAGTCGCTGCGGGTCCGGCGTGCCAGCCGATACGAATCGACCGCTGCGCCGATCACCACGCCGAATGCCGCCAGAGCCATCAGCAAACCGAACGTGACTGTCGAGGCAGGGCTGGCGTACGCGAGAAATCCGAGGACGACGGGAATGCCAATCGCATAGAGCAGGCCGAAGACCAAACCGCGCCGCAGCTTGCCGCAATAGGCGTGGCCCACGCCGGGCATGAGGATCGACAGGCCGACGGCGAGCCATGCGTGTCGTCTGGTGTTCTTGGATGTCACGTGTTCAGTCATGGTATCCTCCAGGTCGTCAGGCAAACAGCAGTAGACGCAGTGTCAGCAGGATTCGTCCGAGTCCGAGCAGCGCCGCCATGGCGACGGCGGCCGCCTGAGCCCACGACGAGTAGCCGACCCGGTCCACGATACGCGACCATGTGAGCCGGCGCCTGTCCTGGTCGGCCTTGAGCCGGTGGACTCGGTGCATCACGTCCTGTGTGAAATCCTCGCCAAGACAGATGTCTCTACGCTGCCGCACCCATTCTCGATAGAGTTCTTCGTGCTTCATTTGTCATCCTCGTGACAGGCTCGCAGTACTTCGCCGAGGGCGGCCTTGGCGCGGCTGACCCTTGACTTGATGGTGCCGATTCGTGTCCCTTCGATCACCGCGGCCTCCTCATACGACAATCCTTCGAACTCGACCAGGCTCAGGGCGCGACGCTGCCGGTCCGGAAGAGACCGAAGCGCCCCGTCGAGCCGTGCGAACGCCTCTCGGCGCGTGACATCTTCCAGCGGTCCTTCGTTGACGATTTCCGGCGAGGGTTCGGCCGAGACCCTCAGGCGTTTCTTCTTCAGCCAGTTGATGCTCATGTTTCGTGCGATGGTCAGCAGCCAGGTCGAGAAGCGGCTCCTCGCCGGATCGAACGTCTTGAGCCGGGCGAAGGCGGCCAGGAACACGTCCTGGGCCAGGTCCTCACAGTCCCGCGCGTCGCCGGTGACGTTTCGGATCATGCCGACGACGGGTCCGGCGTAGCGTTCGACGAGAAGCCGGAACGACTCCGCGTCGCCGTCCAGAACACGCTGGATGATGTGAGGTTCGTCCGTCATATTCCCGATGTATCGAGGCCTCTTTTTGCCCAGTTATACAATCGAGCGGCGTCGGAGTTCCATAGAATTGCACCGGCCGCAACATCGCCGCACGCGGTCTGACAGTCGACGAATCTCCGATGGTCCGATGCGGTAGGAACAGCCCCGCCGGCCGGCGAAAAAGGGTTTGACGGCCCGAACTAACCCTGCCTACAATCGTATAAACCCCTACCCAAGCGGATGTTTATGATGGTGGTATGAGAGCTTGGCCAAGCGTTCTTTTTGACGGAAATGTCTGGAGGTCAACTATGGTAACACGTGTGGTTCGTACAGCTCGAAAGAACACCCTCGCCAGCGCATCAGTTATCGGTGTGATCTGGCTGTTGCTGATACCGCTGTCGGCTTTCGCGCAGGACAGTCAGAGCATCGTCACCTTGAAACAGATGGGCAAGGCGTTTGCCTCGATCGCCGAGAAGGCCTCGCCCGCGGTCGTGGGGGTCCAGGCCACCAAGGCCGTTCGTGGCAGCTCTTCGCGGGACTGGTCTACCGACCCATCCAACCCGTTTGAAGACGAGTTGTTCAAGTACTTCTTCGGCCCGCGTCGTTACCAGCGGGAACGACAGGAGCCGGAATCCCGGCAGGTCGCGCAGGGGTCCGGTTTCATCATCTCTTCCGACGGATATATCCTGACGAACAACCACATGGTGGGGGGGGCCGAGAAGGTCACCGTGCAGTTGGCGGACGGCCAGAAGGTGGACGCCGAGATTGTCGGCGCTGATCCTGAAACAGACGTGGCGGTTGTGAAGATCGACAAGGCCGACCTTCCCTACATCGAGCTGGCGAACTCCGACACGCTGGAAGTGGGCGAGTGGGTGATTGCCATCGGCAATCCGTTCGGCCTGAGCCACACCGTTACGGCGGGAATCGTCAGCGCCACCGGACGGAGCGGCCTGCGCATTGCCAGCTATGAGAACTTCATCCAGACCGATGCGGCGATCAACTTCGGCAACTCGGGCGGTCCCCTCCTGAACCTGGACGGCAAGGCGGTGGGCATCAACACGGCGATCATCGGGCCGGGCGGGAACGTGGGCATCGGACTGGCGATCCCCAGCAACATGGCCAGGGACATCTACACGCAGCTCAAGGAGAGCGGGGCTGTGGTGCGTGGCTTCCTCGGCGTGCAAGGCGACGATGTCGAGCCCGGCGTGGGAGAGTACTTTGGACTGGATGCCGACAAAGGTGTGGTGATCAACGACGTGGTGAAAGATTCCCCGGCCGATAAAGCCGGCATGAAGCAGGATGACGTGGTCGTTGAACTGGAGGGCCAGCCGGTCTCCAACTGGAACGAGTTCCGTAACCGCGTGGCCATGTACAAGCCGGGCAGTGAGGTTCGGATTGTGGTGATTCGCGACGGCAGACGCAAGCCGTTGACTGTGACGCTTGAGAAGCGTCCGGATGGCGAATTCGCGATGGGTGGAGGCAGCCAGGCCGTCCAGGAGAGCCTCGGGATGACGCTCCAAACGTTGACGGAGGAGCTGGCTTCCCGCTTGGGTTACGAGGACCTCTCGGGCGTGTTGGTAATGGAGGTCCGGCCCGGATCGCCGGCTGGCGAGGCCGGTATTCAAGCGGGCACCCTGATCACGGAAGTGAACAGAAAGCCCGTCCGCAACGTAAAAGAGTTTAATGAAGCCATTGACAACGCAGCGGCAGATGGGCGTGCCCTTCTTCGAGTCCGGGACGAGGACTGGACAAGGTTACTGATGCTTCGTCTGCCGAAGAAATAAGCGTGGTTCTGATGTCCTCCTTCATCGTAGCACCGGCCCCGCCTTGTCGGCGGGGCCTTCTTTTATCGAATGGCGAGGCGGTTGCGGGCTGCGCCGTCGGGTCTTATACTGGCCCGTCATGCTGCGCAGAGCTCTGACATTTTACACGAAGTACTTCGCCGTGTGGGTGGTCGGATGTGGTCTGATCGCGTTCCTGTGGAAGGACACTGCTGAGCATCCCAACTGGTTCCGCGTAGTCGGCACGTTCAGCCTGACCGAGCTGTTTCCGGCAGATGTCCTTTCGAGTCTGTCGCCGGCCGTGGTCGGGCACCTGAGCGTCTGCCTGTCGATGAACACCCTGTTCTTCGCCCTGACGATGTTCGGCATCGGCGTTGCTCTCCAGCCGGACGACTTCAGGCGAATCCTCAAGACACCCTCCGTGGTGGCCCTTGGCACGGCGGCGCAATTCCTGGTGATGCCCTTCGGGGCCTATGCGATTTCGCGGCTGTTCCGGCTGCCGCCTCCGCTGGCGGTGGGCCTGATCCTGACCGGGGCCGCCCCCGGCGCGATGGCCAGCAATACCATGAGCTATGTTGCCAAGGCCGATGCCGCCTATTCCGTATCTCTGACCACCGTCTCAACCCTGCTGTGTCCGATCCTGACTCCCTTGCTGACCAAGGTGCTGGCCGGCTCGGAACTGCCGGTCTCGTTCTGGGCCATGTTTATTCAAATCATGGTGATGGTCGTCGTGCCGCTGCTGCTGGGTTTCTGGGTTCGCTATCGTTTTCGCCGTTCGGTCGAGCGGATTCTCCCGGTCTTCCCGGCGATTTCCGCGACGTTTATCGTCTTCATCTGCTCGGTCGTCATCGCGCGCAACCAAGCCCGACTGCCCCAGGTGACCGGCAGTGTCCTGGCGGTCGTATTGACGTTGAATCTGTGGGGTTTGGGGGCCGGCTACGGGATCGGCGCCCTGTTCGGCCTGGATACCCTCAAACGGCGGGCCTTGACGATTGAGATCGGCATGCAGAACGCCGGGCTGGGCTCGGCCCTGGCCCTGGAGCACCTCGGAGAGGAAGCTGCCATCCCCGCCGCCATCTTCGTCTTCGTCTGCATCATCACCGCCTCGGCTCTGGCCTCCTTCTGGCAGCGTCGGCTCGATTGTTAGCGGAGCATATAGAAGATATTAGAAGACACACTCTTGCATTGTACTGCCGGAGGGTATAAAATACATAGTTCTGTAGTTTCCACAAAACCAGCCTTTTGGGCGGCCAACGGTTGGCGGCCCTTCAGTGAAAACCGAAGTGAATAGGAGTGTGTGAACATGGCTTGTCATCTGGCAATCGCAGGGGTGACCGGCGCCGTCGGTCAGGAATTCCTCAGTATCCTCGAAGAGCGCGACTTCCCGTTCGATACGCTCAAGGTGCTTGCCAGCAGCCGCTCCAAGGGTAAGAAAATCACCTTCAAGGGCAAGGAATATACGGTTGAGGTGTTGACGAAGGACAGCTTCGCAGGCGTCGATATCGCGCTGTTCAGCGCCGGCGGCTCGCGCAGCAAGGAGTTCGCTCCTGCGGCGGCCAAGGCGGGCGCGGTGGTCGTGGACAATTCCTCGGCGTTTCGCATGGACCCCACGGCGCCTCTGGTGATCCCCGAGATCAACCCTGAGAAGATCAAGGAGCACAAAGGCATCATCGCGAACCCGAACTGCTCGACCATCATCGGCATCATGCCGGTCTGGCCCCTGCACCAGGTCAATCCGGTCAAGCGGATGGTCGTCAGCACCTACCAGGCCGCCAGCGGTGCCGGCGCCGCGGCGATGGCGGAGCTCGGAGCCCAGAGCCGCGAGATTCTCGACGGCAAGAAGCCGAGCTGTAACGTGTTCCCGTATCAGATCGCGTTCAACTGCTTCAGCCACAACTCGGCGCTGGGGCCCGACGGGTACAACGAAGAAGAGACCAAGATGGTCAAAGAGACCCGGAAGATCTTCGACTGCCCCCAGATCGCCATCACGGCGACCTGCGTGCGCATTCCGGTGATGCGGGCGCATTGCGAGAGCATCAACCTGGAGTTCACCCGCCCGATGACGCCGGAGAGAGTGCGGGAGCTGCTCGCCAAAGCGCCGGGCGTCAGCGTGCTGGATGACCGGGAGCACAACCGCTTCCCGATGCCGATCGACGCCACGGGCAAGGACGACGTTCTCGTGGGTCGCATCCGCCAGGATCCGTCCCTGCCCGACAACCGCGGGATCAACCTCTGGGTGGCCGGTGACCAGCTCCGCAAAGGAGCGGCGCTGAACGCGATCCAGATCGCCGAGAAACTGCTCGAACAATAGTCCCCACGACAGCCGGACGCAGCCGGACGGCACGCCGATGCGCTGCGGCTGCGCCGGCCGTCCTTGTTTGTTCCCGGATGGCGCTACGCAACGTCAAACTGACCATCGCCTACGACGGTAGTGACTACCACGGCTGGCAGATTCAGCCGGGATTCACGACCATCCAGGAGGCGGTGCAGGATGCGGCCCGCAGCCTGCTGGGCCCGAACGTGCGGGTTTGCGGGGCCAGCCGGACCGACGCGGGGGTCCACGCTCTCGGACAGGTCGCCCTGATTCAGATCGATTCGCCCGTCCCGACCGAGAACCTCGCCAGGGCCATCACCGACCGACTTCCCGACGACATCGCCATCGTCAAGGCCGAAGAGGTGCGGATAGGTTTCGACGTGATCGGCGACGTCACGAGCAAGCTGTATCGGTACACGATCTTCTGCGGCCCGACCCGGCCCGTGCTGTACCGGCGGTACTGCTGGCACGTTCCCTCACGTCCGGACACGGCCGCGATGAACGCGGGGGCTCAACGACTCTTAGGCGAGAATGATTTCAAGTCCTTCGCGTCGGCCGCCGACAGCCGCACGGATTCGGTGCGCACGATCTTCCGCTGCGATGTCACCGAGGCCCGCAAGGACGATGGCCACTGGGTCTACGTCGAGGTCGAAGGGGATGGATTCCTCTACAACATGGTGCGCAACATCGTCGGGTCGCTGATGGAAGTCGGACTGGGACGATGGGATCCACTGCGAATCAGTCGTGTCCTGGCGGCCCGGGACCGGACGGCTGCCGGGCCCATCGCGCCGCCCAACGGCTTGTGCCTGATGTGGATCAAGTACTGATGCTCATCGAGAGAGATCATATCGGAATCTTCGGCAAGATGAACTCGGGCAAGAGCAGCATCATGAATCTGCTCACCCAGCAGGTCACGTCCATCGTCGATGCGACGCCCGGGACCACAGCCGACACGAAGATTGCCCTCCAGGAGATCCACGGAATGGGTCCGGTCAAGCTGTTCGACACGGCCGGGCTCGATGAGGCTTCCGGGCTGGGACGCAAGAAGCGGGCCAAGGTCTTCGCCGACCTGAAGGAGTGCGATCTGGTCCTGCTCGTGGTCGATCCGGAGACGGATGACTTCGCCACGGAGAACGAGATTGTGACGAAGGCTCGCGAACTGGACAAGCAGATCCTGGTGATCTACAACCTGTTCCGGCCCGACGCGGCCGAGCGGATCGCGCTCGTGGAAGAGCAGGTCCCGCTGCTGCGGTTCCATCAGAAGATTCGGCTCGTCGCCATCGATGCGCAGTGCCGCCCGGCGCTGCTGCAATTCATCCTCGAGAACTTCGCCTCGAAGAACGCCACGATGGAGCTGCTTCCGTTCCTCCAGCGCGACGAGTTCTACGTGCTGAACATTCCGATGGACGCCGAGACCCCGCCCGGGCGCTACCTGCGTCCACAGGCAATGGCGGCCGAGTACATCACGCGGCACTGGGCGTGGCCGGTCTCGTATCGCATGGACCTGGGCAAGGCCCGCGCCGGCGGCGCGGGCGAACGGAAACGGTTCGACGCGTTTCTGGCCGGCTTCGGCAAGCGGCCCAAGGCGATCATCACCGATTCGCAGGCCATGGATCTGATGCACACCTGGACGCCCGACGACGTTGGCCTGACGACGTTTTCGATCATGATGATCAACTATGTGAGCCGGGGCCGGCTGGCGGCCTTTGTCAACGGCATCGAGGCGGTCGCGAGCCTTCGGGCGGGGGACAGGGTGCTCATCGCCGAGGCGTGCAACCACTCGCGGATCGCCGAGGACATCGGCACCGTGCAGATTCCCAACTTCATCCGGAAACACTGGCCCGACGTCCAGATCGATCACAATTTCGGCCGCGAGTTTCAGGAGAACGAGCAGCTCCAGTCCTACAAGCTGGTGATCCATTGCGGCGGTTGCATGATTACCGCCCAGAAGCTGCTGGCCCGCATCCGCGATCTCGAATCGATCGGCGTGCCATACACGAACTATGGGCTGTTCCTGTCCTACATGCAGGGTCCTGAAGCCCTGCGTAAGGTGCTGCGGCCCTGGGGCATTGACTACGCGGCCATCGCTTGAGAGAATAGCGCCGATGCGGTCCATGAACGCGGAGACGAAGCTTTGAAGATCGTCCATATCATCACGCGGCTGATTCTGGGCGGCGCGCAGGAGAACACGCTGATCACGTGCAAGCTCCTGGCCGAGCGGGGTCACGAGGTCACGCTGATCACCGGGCCGGCCCTCGGGCCGGAAGGGGAGCTGTTCAACCAGACCAGAGGGCAGAAGTACGAGACGATCGTGGTCGACGAGATGCGGCGGGCCATCGAGCCGTTCAAGGATCTCGTCGCCTATCGCAAGCTCAAGAGGCTGCTGCGACAGTTGCAGCCCGACATCGTCCACACGCATTCGGCCAAGGCGGGCATCCTCGGCCGCTACGCCGGCAGCGCGTTGAAGGGCGCGTGGCACCCGGCGCGCCTCGGGATCGTCCATGGCATTCACGGCTTGGCGTTCCATCCTTACCAGAGCCGGTGGGTCAATCGAATCTATGTGGCTATCGAGAAGGCCGCCGCGAAGCGCACGGACTATTTCGTCAGCGTCGCCGATGCGATGACCGACCAGTGCAGAGCGGCCGGCATCGGCGCCGACAAGCCCTACGTCACGGCGTATTCCGCCATCGATGAAGAGCAGTTCCTCGAACCGATTGCCGCCGAGCGGACGCGGGCCTTCCGCCGCCGGAACGGCATCGCGGACGATGCGGTCGTCCTCGTCACCATCGCGCGTCTGTTCATGCTCAAGGGCCACGACTACATCATCGCGTCGGCCCCGGAGCTGGCGAAGCGATTCGCCAATGTGGTCTGGCTCTTCGTGGGCGACGGCAACCTCGCCGAGCGGTACAAGCGACAGGTGCGCGATATGGGGTTGGCGGAGCGGTTTCGCTTCACGGGACTGATGCCCCCGAACGAAATCCCGCTGGCGATCCAGTCTTCCGACATCCTGGTCCACTGCTCACTTCGCGAGGGTCTGGCCCGCACGCTGCCTCAGGCGATGCTCTGCGGCCGGCCGGCCATCAGCTTCGACGTCGACGGCGCCCGTGAAGTCGTCAACGCGAACACGGGCCGGCTCATCGAGCCGAAGAACGTCCCGCAGCTCATCGAAGCCTGCGCCGAACTGATCGCCGACAAGCCCCTCCGTGGCAGACTCGGCCAGGCCGGCCAGGAATCCGTCAAGACGAAATTCGCCCCCGATACCATGGTCGACACGATCGAGCGCGTCTACGGACAGCTCGTGAAATAGACTCTCCCGGTCCTGCGCGTCCCGGGGCCGTAGGGGCGAATAATCATTCGCCCCTACCCGGCATGGCAGCGAACTGGACCGGGTAGTTGGCGGGCTCGCGGATCCTTTTGACTGGGTCCGGCAGGGCGACGATCTGACTTCGCAGTCTCTCTTGGACAGTCGCCATCGGTTCGGCGGACTCGAACGGGCGAAGCAGATCTTGGGCGTCCGGGTCGAGAGGACGGACGATGTCCTTCTCGAAACGCGGGCTGCCGGTGCGGAGGACCGTTTTGCGGCCGGGCAGCGTCGCCTTGTCGGGAGAGGTCTTGTTCAGGGGACGATCCGCATATTGCACCAGCTTGTAGATGATGCCGATGGAGGGAGCGTGCCGGGAGACCGCGAAACGGGTGCCGACGCCGAAGCCGTCGAACTGCCCGCCGGCGGCGAGCATATCCTGGATCTTGAACTCGTCGAGGTCGCCGCTGGCGAAGATCTGGAGGAAGTCCACTCCCTGCTGGCGGAAATGGTCCCGCGCGAACCGGCTGTCCGCGACGAGGTTGCCGCTGTCCAGGCGGATGCCGCGCAGCTTGACGTCGCGTTCGAGGAACTCGCGGGCCACGCGGGCCGCGATCTTCACCCCTTCGATCGTGTCATACGTATCGACCAGCAGGATCGTCTTGTCGCGGTAGATCGTTGCGAACTCGCGGAAGGCCCGCTCCTGCGAGGGGTGGGCCTGGATGAACGAGTGGGCCATGGTGCCCGAGGGCGGCATCGCCAGAGCGCGAGCGGCGAAGACGTTGCTCGTCGCTTTCCAGCCCGCCATCTGCGCGCCGCGCGCAGCGCGGATCGAGGCAATCGGCCCCTGGGCGCGGCGCATACCGAAATCGAGCAGGGGCACGCCGCCGGCGGCCAGCGCCATTCTTGCCGCCAGACCTGCCTCGACGATGGAGAAGCCCAGGATGTTCAGGATGTAGCTTTCGAGCAGTTGGGCGTGCAGGATCGGCCCAGCCACTTCGAGGATAGGCTCGTTCGGGAAGAACACGGTGCCCTCGGGCAGGGCCCGGATCGTCACGTCCGGGCGAAAACCGGCGAGATAGTCAAGGAAATCCGGCTCGAACAGCCGGACTGAACGCAGGTAGTCGAGATCGCTTTCTGAGAATCGAAACTGCGCCAGGTACGCCTCTACTTCCGGCAGACCCGCCATCACGAAGAAGCCCCAATCTTGTGGAAGATGCCGCACAGTGACTTCGAAGTACGCCGGTGCAGCCATCCGCTTCTGGAAGTAGACCTGGGCCATCGTCAGTTCGTACAGGTCCGTCAGCAGGGCGGGTGTTCCGTCGATCAGCCACATGCCAATTGCCTCCGGAACTCGTCGAACGTCGTGACGGCGACACCCATCCGTCGGAATTGTTCATAGATTTCGCCGTCGGGCCTGGACTGCAATCCCTTCGTCGCGTCTTTCAGAAGAATCACTTCGATGCCCGGTCGCTTTGCCAGGCCGTTCACGACGTACGAGACGCAGAAGTCCAGGGCCACGCCGAACACGACGACGCGTTCGGGCCGGATCAGGTCGAGGAGCTTGTCCGTATTCGGATTGTCGAAGACGCTGAGGCTCTCCTTGCGAATCACGATATGAAATGGCTCCTTTTGAGCGAGCCGGCGCAGGTGCAATGCGTCCATCTCCTCAACCGGCACGTATTCGATCGGCCCCGTGCCCAGGTATCCGACCCGCTCGCTGCCGGGTTCGCCCGCCATGCAGTGGGGCGGAAACGTCTCTCTGAAATCAGGCGTGTCCGAGATCTCCGGATTGTCGCGGCGGTGCCAGTCGACATCGGCCAGGATCGAAAACCCCCGGTCCAGAGCGAATCGCCTCACCTCGCTGACGGTGTGGATGATGGTCTCCGCTCCCGGCACGTACAGGCGTCCTTCCGGCCGCATGAAGTCGAACTGCGTGTCGACGTCCCAGAACAGAAGGTTCTTCTTCATGGTCTATTCCCTTGTCCCTGTCGGTGTGTCTCGACGGGCCGCCGTGCCCGGCGGACGACACGGGCAGGATGCGGTTCCATTCTGTGTGCGAAGATGCTACAATCTCCACCTGGTATGTACGGCAGAGCATCGAGCCCGTTCGCTCCATTTGTGCCACGACGAAAGGCCAGTCATGAACAGCTACAGGAAGGAACTGTGGTTTGACACCACACGGCGGCGGGAGTTCATCAACATCACGCCCCAGGTCGAGCAGTGCCTGGTCGAGAGCGGCATCCAGGAGGGCCTGCTGCTGTGCAACGCCATGCACATCACTGCCAGCGTCTTCATCAACGACGACGAGTCGGGCCTGCACCAGGATTTTGAGGCCTGGCTGGAGAAGCTGGCGCCGGAGAAGCCGTACGCGCAGTACAGGCACAACGGATACGAGGACAACGCCGATGCCCACCTCAAACGGAGTGTCATGGGCCGCGAGGTGGTCGTCGCGGTCACTGAGGGCAAGCTGGACTTCGGTCCGTGGGAGCAGATCTTCTACGGCGAATTCGACGGCAAACGCCGCAAACGCGTCCTCGTCAAGATCATCGGCGAATAAGTGCTCGGGGGCTTCGTGGGTCTGACCGGTTTTCTTCTCAAGGCGGTGGGCATTTCCCTCTCCGGTGTCATGGCGCCGGGGGCGGTGACGACCGCCGTCATTGCGCAGGGGGCGCAGCGCCGATGGGCGGGCGTGTGGATGGCCATCGGGCACGGCATCATCGAGATTCCGCTGATCTTCCTGATCATGTTCGGTCTGGGCGTGTTGTTCCAGGCCGACTGGTTCAAGATTGCGGTGGGGCTTTTCGGCGGGGCCTTTCTTGTCTGGATGGGCGTCGGCATGCTGCGTGACAAGGGCGGTGCGGATTCGCCATCGGGCCAGATGACGAACGCCGGGCCGATGATGACCGGGCTGATTCTGTCGGCCGGCAATCCGTATTTCCTGTTGTGGTGGGCGACCGTCGGGCTGAATCTCGCCCTGGAGGCGCGGACTCTCGGCTGGCTCGCCTTCGTGCTGTTTGCCTTGGTGCACTGGCTGTGCGACTTGGTCTGGCTGACGATCCTCTCCTTCGGCAGCTTCCATGGGACCAACGTTCTCGGCCCGCGCGCCCAGCGGATCGTCCTGTATGTTTGTGGCGTCGCCCTGGCGTTGTTTGGGGGGCACTTCCTCTATCGCGCTGTCGCATTGCTCCTTGCGTCGCGTTGACCTGTCGAAGTCGGCGTGGCCTTCGACGCTCGCTCGGATCGGATCTCTCGGATCAGTTGTCTGATCTGGTCCTCCAGCGCCGGATCGTCACAGGGCAGGGTCAGAGCCTTCCGTGCGGTTCTCAGCGCTTCATCGGCTGCGTCGGGACGATGTTTGGACAGGAAGCGGGCGAGCCAGAAGTATACCACCGGATTTCTCGGCTCGATCGCCAACAGCCGTCGGAAATGGTCTTCCGCTTCGTCCAGGTGGCCTTCCTCTTCGAGCAGTCGGGCCAGGTGGCCTCGCAGCGGCCCACGTTCCGGGAACAGCTCGACCGCCTTTGCCATAGATGCGAATCCGTCATCACGTCGGCCGGACTCCCATTGGACCGCGCCGAGGTTGAACCACAGGTACGCGTTGTCCGGCTCGACCTCCAGGGCCTCTTCGAGCATCTGCGCGCAATTCTCGTCGGTATCTCTCGCACGCAGGACATCCCACATGATCAGCACGAGCCATGGTCTCATCTGCCGGTGTTGCCAGAGGCCCCGAAGAATCTCGATGGCTTTGTTGGGATCGCGATCGAGGAACGATTGGCCATACATCAACCGCAACATGGGACCGTTCGAGTCCAGTTTCATGGCGGCCTGATAGTGCGCCTCCGCGGCGTCCGTGTTGCCTTGTTTCTCCTGGACCCAGGCGGCGAGCATCTGGACCATGGCCGAGTGCGGTCGAAGAGCCAGCAGTCTCGTCACGGTGTTGCCGGCCCATCCGTACGCGTCTCGGGCGAGCAACTTGGCGGTTTGCAGGAACAGCAGCGAGACTTTGAAGCCGTCGTCGGCCCGGGCGGCCTTTGCCCCCGACGGCTCCAATGATTGACTCTGGGCGATCTGCTCGGCCAGACGCCGGACCTGTGCCAGCGCGGGGCCCTGGCTGGTCAGGCGTCCATCGCTGAGGCTCTTGTTCAGTTGCACGAAGCATCCGGCCGCCTTCAAGGTTCTCGGAATCAGCATGGGCGCTCCGCTCCAGCCCGGCCCCAACTGACCTCGTCCGTAGAGGGAGATGAATTGCGGGACTTGCCGGCGGACAGCCACGAAATCGACGTCCAGGATCTGGTGGTCGACGGCCGACGACTCGGGAAACAACTGGCTCGACTCCTTGGGAATCGCCGAGATCAGTGAGACGTTCCCAATCGTCTCGAGTTGCTCGGCCTGCATCAGCTCGTCGTCGTTCGGGATCTCTAACGCCGGCTGCCCGACCCACGGGACCTTGATCACCGCCAGGTCGAGAGGAATGTCGAGGACGACGGCCTCTGCATAGCGGCAATCTCCAAGGTAGGGACTGAGGACCCGCACGGCCCCCAGCATCGTGTGCCGGCCTTCCTCGGAGGCTTCAGCCACGATGTGATGAGCGGTGACGATCAGCGTGCCGTCTCCCACGGCGAAGCCCGTTCCCGAGATCGATCCGAACGGCGTTGTGGACGTGACGATCACAAGACAATCTCCGGGATCGACCGCGCGCGTCTGGGGAATCGGATGGGCCTGAACCGTGCGTGCGGAGAAGATCACCGGCAGCAGGCACAGCCACAGGGCTCCGACTGCGGCGCTGCGGCAGGCAACGGTCGGCGATTTCCAGGAAGGCCGAGAGAACCACGCATCTCGATGTGGGACGTGCGGCGGTCTCACGAGGCAGACCCCTGTTCGGATGTGCTGGGCGTGCCTTCTTCGTTGTGCAGCCGATCCGGCAGAAGGACTTCTCGCAGGTTGTGCTTGGCGAGGAACTGCTGCTGCGCCCGCACCAGCCGGCCCAGCGTCGCCGGTTCATTCAGATCGGGCTGGGCCAGCGCGACCGCCGCCAGCGCCTCGGTGATGTCCGAGAGTTTGATCTGTCCGGGGTCCCTGGCCGGGATGAATCCGGCCTGAGGCTCAGCGGTCTTGACCAGAAGTCCGGTCTTGACGAGGTGTTCGAGAATGTCCTCGCCCAGTTCCGGGGGCAGGCCGAGCCGGGTGCAGAGCGTCTCCCGCGACAAAGGACCTTCGTTTTCCATAAATGCCCGAGCGATCTCCTTCGCGACGTTGATCACAGTCAGGTCGTTGGTGATAAAGTGCTCCTGTTTTCGATCCCTGACGGCTTGGATCTCCGCCGCATCGAGCGTCTTGAGGTGCTGCGTCGTGTAGGTCAATTGCAGCCCGAACAGGGCGATGAGCCAGGTGATGTGAATCCAGAATACGCTCAGGGGAACCAGGCCCAGGACACCGTAGATCTTGCTGTAGGGAATGAACTGCGTCACATAGGTGCTGAAGCCGTACTTGGCGAAGCTCCAGACCAGGGCGGCCACCGCCGCGCCCCAGAGCGCTGCGCCCGGGTTGACCCTGGTGCTCGGTAGCAGGAAATAGAGCAGGAAGAACGCCAGCAGACTCAACAGATAGGGCAGGATCACCTGCACGATGCGGTAGGCGAGCACCATCGTCTCGATGTGCCGAACCGCGGCGTATTGCGTGGTCGCATAGATGCCCACGCCCACAAGAAGGGGACCCAGTGTCAGCAGAGCCCAGTAGTTAATCATCTTGTGCAGGAAGCTGCGCCCGCGCGAGACGTGCCAGATGTGGTTGAAGGCGGTCTCGATCGTGGACAGCAGCGCCAGGGCCGCCCAGATGACCAGAACGGCGCTGACGAGGCTGAGCGACTTGCTGTTGAGCCCGCCGAAGAACCGCTTGATGGTGCTGTCGAGGTAATCGGTGAGCAGCACCTTCTCCTCGGGGTGTTCCTCGTTCTGGCTGTATTCGATCTTTGTCAGGTGGAGCTGCTCGTAGGCGAACTGCTTCAATCGGTCGCCGATGTCCTGATAGGCGGGGAACGATTGGAAGATCAACAGCACGACGATGGCCAGCGGGATGATGCCGAAGATCGTGTAGTAGGACAGTGCCGCGGCCTGCTGGCCGGCGCGGTTGCGCTTGAGCAGTCGGATGCAGTGCGACCATAGCTTGATCTGGAACGCCACGAAGCGGCTGGCCCGGCCGAGCTGCGCCGTGGGCGTTGTCGACAGGTTCCTCAGCGCCTTCATACCGGTTCACTCATCAAAACAGATCTCCGAGTCCTCTGAACAACTGCTCTTGCAGGAACTTCTTCAGATCCAGCTTGGGGCTGCTGATCGTCCCGGTCAGGGGGACGCCGATTCGCTGCCCGGCCTGTCCCTCTTTATCGACCCTTGCCGTCCGCCCCTTGAACGTCCAGGGCAGGGTGACGGTCATATCGAGGCTCTGATCCAGGCCGATGGCCCCGCCGAAGCTGAGCGGGTTGTCGCCCACGTCGATCTGCATGTTGTCGTATCGGACGATCCCGTTCTGGAGCGACAGATTCGTCGGGCGGATGGTCAGTCTTTGGCCCCGCAGGCTCTGGCCGGTGGCCTTGAAGATCTCGTCGAGCAGGCCGGAGGCCTCCACGAGCACGTTATCGGCCGAAATGGTGCCCGTCACCTCCGCCTTGCGCTCCAGGCCCGCCGCCAGCGGAATGACCAGGGTCTGGCATTCGAAGTTGGCGATCCCGCTGAGCCCCGTGACGTTGGCGAACAGCGGATTGACGTACTGGAGCAGGGTTCCCGTCATCTCCTTGTTCAGTTGGATGCCTTTGGCCAGCACCAGCGGTGCGGCCGTGCGCAGCATCGGGTCCTTCTCTTTGAAGTCGGCTTGGCCGGCGAAGTTGAGCTGTCCATTGTTGACCGTGGTGCTGAACGGCTCGATCTTCATCAGACCTTTCTCGACGTTGACCTGGACGTCGGTGGCGCCGATGTTCAACCCCTTGTAGCTCGCGCTGTCGAAGCCCACCTTGGCCGAGCCGTCCAGGTTCGCCAGCAGTCCGTTGGGATCGTCGGCGGGGTAGTTGCTCGCAAAATTCAGCGCAACCTGCCGCCGGCCCGACATCTCCAACCCCTCGGGCAGGAAGGGCGAGGCAAGTTGGCCGACCGCCGCCCAGTCGCATTCCCCTTGCACCGTGCCCTGGACCTGGATGCGGTCGCCTTGGCGAGCCTGCTTGATCTGGCCGAAATCGATCTTGATCTGCCCGCTGTTCAGCGTGAACGTCTCCACATCGAACGTCTTGGCTTCCGGATTCATCAGCGCGTCAAAGACGGCCGTAATCTGTTTCTCGGCGAAGGGTTTCTTGCCGGGGGTGGAGAGCACGAAGTCTTGAATGCGCGTGTTCTCCGTGCGGATGCGATACGCGCCCTCCTGGCCGGTCACGGTCAGGGCAGATTGCGCGAGGCCCTGCAAGCTGAGGTTCTGGGGAAGCGATGCAAAGAGGACAGCGTACGGCGTGATCTTCCGGAGATCGACGTTGCGAGCCGAGACTCCCACGTTCATCGGAACGGACGACGTCTTGTCCAGCGGGATCGACGCCTCTTTGACCGCGATGGCGCCGAAGCTGCCCTGCGCGTCGAGGCGAGTCACCGCCAGCGCCTGTTTGGCCTGATCCAGATCGAATGCGAAGGCGACATCAGCCGCCGGCTCCGAGACGCTGTTGCCGTCGGCGCCCGTCAGCACGAGCTGACGCAGGGAGGCGGTTCCCGTCGCTCCGATGCGTTCCTCCTGAATCGCGACCTGTCCCTTGCTCGTCACCTGGCCCGTCATGCGGTAGGGACCTAGGTCGGCAAACTGGCCCAGTTCCGATTGGAACTTCGCGAGGTCGACCCGCCCATCGTAGGTGATGTCGTTGAAGTCACCCTTGGCGGTGACCTGAGCGAATGCGGCGGACAGGTCCATCGCATCGAGGCGCGCGGCCTTGTCGTCGGCCGACAGCCTGAGATTGGCGGCGACGGGCTCGCTGAGGGCCAGGGGCTTGCCGTCCACGGTTCCTGCCAGTCCCGTGATCTTTGTCTGGGCCAGGACGATGGCCCGGCCGCCCTCGGTGGTGGTGTTGATGTCCCCGCGGGCCTGACCGCCCGTGATCTGCATGCCTTCCTTCAGCCCGAAGGTCGCGGGCATCTGCGACAGCAGGGCGGGCAGGTTGCAGTCGAAGTTGCCCTTGAGGTTGTAGCTGGCATCGCTCTTGAGCAGATCCGTCAACGACTTGGCCGTCAGGGGGACCGCTCCGGCCGCGGTGACATTCGCCCAGTCGGTGTGGGCGTCCAACTGCTCGACCTTGACGGTTTGACCCTGCCGCATCAGCCTGGCGTCGACCGCCAGTTTCGAGGTCTGTACGCGGTCGCCCTTCAAGAGGGCGCCGGTGATGTCCACGTTTTGGCCTGCGACGGCCGCGCGGAGTGTCTCCAATTCACCATCCTGAACGGCCGTCGTGATGTCCGCAGAGAGCCGGCCCTGGGCCTGCAATTCGACTCCCGCCAGCTCGAAGATCGGCGCCAGCGATTCGAGGTCCAGATCGTTGACCTCGATCACCACGTCGCCCGTGGTGCCCTCGAAGGTCCAGCCGCCGGCCTTGGTCGGCGTCACCGTGCCCTGGGCGCGAACGGTAGCGGCGTCCTCTGCCTCGCCGACGGCCATCTTCGCCTCGAAGCGCGAAGGCTGTCCCGGCAGCCGGAGGTTCAGTGTCGAACTCAGTTGTGCGATCCGGACGGCCTTTCCGGTCGTGTCTGTGACGTGAATGCTGGCATCGTTGATCGTTATGTCACCGAGCATCGCCAGACCGGCGGCAGGCGGGGCCGATGTTTCGGAACTGCCGGCCGGCGCCGGAGCGGGGGCCGGCCTCTTTCGCAGGTCGATCTCGACCGCCGGCCTGTCAATAACCGTCTTGCCCAGCGAGACCGTTCCACCCAGCAGCGAGGCCAGATGAGGCTGAACGTCGATCCCGTCGATACTCACGGCGGCCCAGCCGTTCTGCTCGCGGAAGCTGAAGTCGGAAATCCGCACACCTTTCCGCCAGCCGACCGACAGGTCTCCGATGTCGGCGGTGCCTCCTGTCGACTCGCTGATCTTCGCCTGGATCATGCGCCGGAATCCGTCCGAAGACAGATATACCGGGGCCAGAGCCACCAGCAGCACGAGGATCAGTAGTATGCCGAGCAGCACCCACGGCCATCTCCTGGATCGCTTCCTTCTCGCCACTTCCTGCTTACCGCCCTGAGTCGCCATGTCATCTCTCCTTACGGCCAACACTCTCGAAGAAGATCGCCACCCATGATCCACCGTATCTGGAACTGTTTCCAGCGCAAAACCTGAAGTCTGTCCGCAGAAGCCGATCTATCCTGGCATTACGCTGTGGTGGCAGGGTGGTTCAGCTTGTCGGTGGGCGTTACGACGATGGTCGCGTCCGTATCGGAACGATGTGCCGCGACGTGCGCGCACCCAGAACCGCAGGGGTACGTGAGGGTAGACATCGGCCGCGATGCAGAAGGGACGATCAGCTTTCCATGATCTCCTTGGACTTGTGAGCGACCAGGCTGTCCACCTTGTCGGTGAATTCCTTCGTCATGTCGTCGCACTGCTTTTTGCCCGCCTGGAGATCGTCTTCCGTGATCGCTTTGTCTTTTTGCTGCTGTTCGAGCTGCTTGATGGTGTCCCGGCGTACGTTGCGGATGCTGACCTTCGTCTGTTCGCCGGTCTGCTTGGCTTGCTGGACGAGCTGCTTACGCCGTTCTTCGCTGAGAGGGGGGATATTCAGCCGGATGAACTTGCCTTCCACCTGTGGCGCGATGCTCAGATCGCTGCTCTTGATCGCCTTCTCAATATCTCGAACGGATGCAGGGTCGAACGGTTTGATCACGAGCTGGTCCACTTCCGGGGCCGACACGGTCGCGAGAGACTTCAGCGGGGTGGGGGTGCCGTAGTATTCGACCTTCAGATGCTCGACCAACCCCGGCGTAGCCCTTCCTCCTCGGAAGGCTTTCAGCTCGTCCTGGAGCACTTCGACGGCCTTCTGCATTTTGGACTTGCTCTCGGCGATCATTCCTGGCATTGGCATGGCTTACCTCTCTGCTATGAATTCCGTCAAACCAACCGTCGTTTCAGGCCGGCCCAATGACGGTGCCGACCGATTCGCCGCAGATGGCTTTGGCGATATTGCCCTTCTTGAAGATGTTCAGAACCGTGATGGGGATTCCGTTTTCCTGGCACAGACTGATCGCGGCGTGGTCCATGATGCGCAAACCCCGCTGCAAGACCTCGTCGTACGAGATCCGATCGAAGAGCTTCGCACCGGGATCCTTTTTCGGGTCGGCGCTGTAGACTCCGTCGACCTTGGTCGCCTTGATGAGCAGGTTGACGTCCAGCTCGGAGGCCCGCAGGGCCGCACACGTGTCGGTCGTGAAGAAGGGGTTGCCCGTCCCGCCGGCCAGAATAGTCACCCGGCCTCGCTCCAGATGGTGCAGGGCGCGACGCCGGATGAACGGCTCGCACATGGCCGCCACCTCGATCGCGCTCATGACGCGCGTCGGTTGACCCAGCTTCTCCAGCGTCTCCTGAAGGGCGCAGGCGTTGATGATCGTGGCCAGCATCCCCATGTAGTCGGCCGTGTTCCGGGGGATATGGCTGGTGCGCGAAAAGGTCTCTCCACGGAGGATGTTGCCGGCGCCGACGACGACCGCGACCTGGGGGCCCAGCCGGCCGATCTCGGCGATTCGCTGGGCGACCGACTCCAGAGAGGCTCCGTTGATGCCGAATTCACCCGGCTCGCAGAAACTCTCGCCGGAAAGCTTGAGCAGCACGCGCTTGTACTGACATTCTCCCATCACTTCAGCCGGTCCTTCCGTGGTCTGCGTCCCGTCCGCGATCGACGCCACAAGAGCAGCTCGCGGCGGCAATCACCCAACCTCGAATCGGGCGAAACGCTTGATCGTGGCGGTGCCGCCGGCGGCCTTGGCGGCCTCTGCGAGCACCTGCCGAACGGTCTTGCTGTCGTCTTTGACGAACGGCTGCTCGAGCAGACAGTTCTCGGCGAAGAACTTGCCCATCTTGCCGTCGACGATCCGGCCGACGATCTCCGCCGGTTTGTTCTTGACCTGTTCGGCGTAGACGGCTCTTTCCTGCTCGATTACCTTCGGATCGATCCCGCTCTTGTCCAACGCCAGCGGCTTGCTGGCGGTGATGTGCATCGCGATGTCCATCATGGCCCGCTGGAGGTCCTCGGCCTGCGCCACCTTCGGATCGCTGACGTCGAGCTGGACCATCGTGCCGACTTTGCTATTGAAGTGGATATAGGTCGTCAGGAGTCCGGGGCCGTCGAGCTTGAAACGCGCGTAATCGCCGACCGCTGTCTTCTCCCCCGTCTTGCTGACGATTTCCGTCAGGATGTCGTTGAAGGCTCTCCCGTCCTTGGTGGTGTGCAGCAGGGCGTCGGTGCCCTCGTCGGCGGGGCAGACCAGTGCGTACTCGGCCAGCAGATTGGCGGCGGTCACGAAGTCCGTGCCCTTGGCGACGAAGTCGGTCTCGCAGCACAGCGAGACGAGCACGCCGGTTTGCCCCCCGTCGGCCATCCTGGAGACGACCAGGCCGTTCGAGGTCTCTCGCTCGGCTCTCTTGGCCAGCGTGGCCAACCCCTTCTTACGGAGAATCTCCATCGCCCGATCGACGTCGCCGGCCGCTTCCTGCAAGGCTTTCTTGCAATCCATCATGCCTTGGCCGGATCTGTTGCGAAGTTTCATGACGGCCGAAGCTGAGATCTCTGCCATTTGATCGACTCCTGTCTTGCTCTTTTCAAAGGTTCACAAATCGCGGAGGAGGTTGATGCGTCTGCACCCATCCAGTCCTCCGCCGAGGCGTGCCGAACAGCCATCTGTGCCGCTGCTGCGATTGTCCTGGAGGCCCCGAGGCCCGTTGCTACACGCCGGGGCTGGGCTGGACAGGTTCCTGTTGCCCAGCGCCGCTGTCGGAGTCTGCTGCAGGCTCCGCGTCGCTGGCAGGTTCGTCCGCCGCCGCGGCGCCGGACGCCGACGCTCCGTCCGCGCGGCCCATGGCCGGGCGACGGCTCGGACGCGCCCGTCGTGGACGCGGCTCGACCGATTCCTGCTGACGGACCGAAACCATCGTTTTGCCGACGGCGACCGCGTCAGCCAGCTCGTTGAGGATGATTTCGACGGCGCGGATCGAATCGTCGTTGGCGGGAATGGCGACGTCCACGGTGTCGGGATCGGAGTCCGTGTCCAGCACGCCGGCTGTCGGGATGCCCAGTTTGGCGGCCTCACGCAGCGCCAGATACTCCTTCTTGGCGTCGACGACGACGATGGCCCCGGGCAGACGCGACATCTTCCGCACGCCGTCGAGGTTGGTGCGGATTTTTCGCATCTCCCGCTTGAGACGGGACGCCTGCTTCTTGCTTTCGGCTTCCAGCGAGCCGTCCTGCTCCATCGCTTCAAGCTGCTCGAGGCGCTGGAGACGGGAGCGGATGGTGCGGAAGTTCGTCAGCATTCCACCGAGCCATCGCTCCGATACGTAGTGCATTCCGCATCGCTTGGCCGCGGCTTCGACAGCCTTCTGGGCCTGCCGCTTCGTCCCGACGAAGACCACGTCGCTGCCGGAGGCGACGATCTCCGCCAGCAGTTTCTTGGCCACCAGTACGCCTTTGAGTGTCTTCTTGACGTCGATGATATGAATGGTTCCCCGTTTTGCGAAGATATAGGGGGCCATTTTCGGGTTCCATCGACTCACGCCGTGCCCGAAATGCACTCCTGCGTTGATGAGCTCCCGCGCCAACTGTTTAGCCACAAAAACCTCCAAACTGCCTCTGACTGATCTCACATGGGGCACGCAAACTGCTAAACCCCAAAAACTTAATGGAATTTTCCGGTGGTGTCAAGTTTTTGTGGCGAGAATTTTGGCGAAATCGGGTGTACACCCCCAGCAGGTCGGCCGGGCGACCTCCGTCACCGGCCGCAAGGGCGAACGGATGCTCCTGGGGGCATGCTCGACGGCTGCCTCGCCCTTCAGCAGCCCCAAGGACCGAGGAATCTGCCCTCCACCGCTAAGAGAACGCTCAATACCACAAGGTAATGATGATGTTGGGCTCGGTCTTCTTGGCCTGGACCTCGCCGGTGGTGATGTTGGTGTGCTTGATATGGATCTCCGGATGCTCCTTGAGCCATCCACCGATCTGCTCGTCCATGAACTCCAGCGCACCTGGGTGCAGCTTGGTGAAGAAGGTCTTGACGCCTGTGATCCTCTCGCCGGAAGGGACGGGGGCCTCGGGAACGGTCCTGCGGACGGGCACAGGAGCAGCGGGACGCGGCGCCGGCGCTGGCACCGGTGCCGGCGTTGGGACCGGCGTCGGTGGGGCCGCCGCAGGCTTGCCCGCTCCGCCCAGATTCAAGGGGGCGCGAGAAACGCTTGGGGCTGGCGCCGGATTTCCGGGCGGCATCGGTTTCTCGCCGTTGTCAAAGGGGATGGGTTTCTCGACGTTATTGCCAGGGGTGCTGTTGTTGCCCAAGTTGTCCATCTCCTGTCCCTCCAGAAAGGTCAGTGTGCGAGTTCCTGAGCTACACGCAATTGAGGTACGGCAATACTTGCAGAACGAACGACCGGACTTGGGCACTCCGCGCAGTGCCACGGGCACGGTCCTGTCCTGCTGCGACTACTTCGCCTCCTGCGATGATCCCTGTGGCGTTTCCTGTTGCGGTGCGGGCTCCTGGCTCTGGCCGGCCGGCGGCTCCTGCGGCGTGGCCTTCTGTTCGGGCTGTTCGGCGGCGTTCTTGCCGGCCTGTTCGGCCTGTGCCTTGGCCTTCTCGGCTTCCGTCTTGGCCTGCTGGGCCTCCGCGGTGGCCTGTTCGGCCTGCGCCTTGGCTGCTTCGGCCGCCGAAACCGCCTGATCGGCCTTCGTGCTGGCCTGTTCGACCTGCACCTTGGCTTCCTGCAGTTCGGCGCTCAGGTCCTGGATCTGCTGACCCGTCTCCATCGCTTCCAGACGGGCGGCGTTCTTCTCGGCCTCCGATTGCATCTGCGCTTCGTGAGCGGCCTCGACCTTCCGTTCCTGCTCCTGCTCGCGGGCTTTGATCCCGAGCGGATCCATCACGGCTTCGTGCAAAGCCTGAGTCATTGGCGACGAATGCCGCTCCTGCATCAGGTTGACGATATCCTCGTTGGGTTTGCCGCCGGTCGAAATGGTCGGGGTCAGGATGAAAATGACCTCGGTGGCCCGCTCCTCGAAGTCCCGGCCGGAGAACAGCAGGTTCAGGCCCGGGATGTCCTTGAGGATCGGCACGCCGCGAATCACGTCGCGCTTCTCACTCTTGCGGATGCCGCCAATGATCAGGCTCTCGCCGATCCGAATGCGATTGTCCTTGTTTGTGATCGTCCGCTCCGTCACGATGGGCATCTGGCTGATGCCTTCGGGCGTCATGTGTGCGGCGATCTGGACCTGCGTCTCCAGTCCGATGTAACCGTCTGCGTAGACGTGCGGCGTGATCTCCAGTTGGTCAATGATGTCATAGTACTCCGTCTGGGTCCTCAGGACGGGCGTCCCTCCGAACCCTCCGCTCTGGACGGTCACCTGCTGGAGCGGCAGATGCTGCTTGGACTGGATCTTCGCAGACTGACCGTTGACGACCTCCAGCGTGGGGTTCATGAGGATCTTCAGGTAGCCTCGGGAGACCAGGATGTCGACGAGAGCCATGATCCTGTGCCCTTCCTCGCCCTGATCGACACCAACCTTCAGGCCGAACTTCTGTCTGGCCGGATCACGAAGCGCCGCCCCGGGAAAGGCCAAGTATTCGTTTGTCGGTTCGCCCCCGATCGCCATCTCCCCGAACAAATTCTGGATCATGACGGATGTCTCGCGGTCGACCGTCAGATCCGCGTACAACTCCGAAACCAGACACTCGATCTTCACCTGGATAGGTGGGATATCCGTTTCTTTGATGATCTCGAGCACCGAATCGATGTCCGATTCGAGCGGGCAGCGCACGATGAGCTGATTCGTAGCGGGATTGGCCGTGACGGTGTAATCCTGTATGGTTGTGGACTGGCCCTTCTGGTTGAACAACTGAGTGGCGAATTGCTCGTGGATGATCTGCTTCATGTTCTCGGCGGTGTGGTACCGGCAGAAGTAGACCAGTTTCCACTCTTCGGCTCCGCCGACAACCTGTTTGATTTTCTTCGGAGCGGACTGATAGACGGCCGGCCGCGGGATGTTGGGATCGGCGACGGCGTTGACCCTGCCGATGTCTCGCAGGATGTTCTGGGCCTCGATTGCGGTGCCCCTCTCATCCGGCCAGTCGTGACAACCCTGGAGAACGACGGCGCCTAAAACGAGAAAAGCCACGAACAGTAACTCCCTGTTGTGGCTGATTTTGTGTTTGGCATCAGTCATTCGCATAGTACCTGTTGCTTCTACCTACGGCCCCACATCCATGTAGATCTACCCTTGCAATGTCCTCCTATGCAGGTAGACGCCAACTATCGATATTCTATTCCCACAGAGTTTATCGTCAAGGGCAATTTGAAAGGATTAACAAAAATGGGGGTTTTCATCTTGCCCAACTTAAAAGGATAGACAAACGCCGCCGCTTGGCGTATCAGTACGCTCCATGACGAAGAGCAGAAAGAAGAAGGTCGCGGTCGGATTTGTCGCATTAGGCTGTCCGAAAAACGTGGTGGACAGCGAGAAGATGCTGGCCGAGATCGTGGAGGCGGGCTTCCTGATCGCGGCCGACCCTTCGCAGGCAGACGTGGTCGTCGTCAACACGTGCGGTTTCATTGAGCCGGCGAAGGTCGAGTCGCTCGACGCCATAGCGCAGGCGGTGGCAGACAAACGAAATGGCCGTGTTCAGAAGGTGATTGTCGCCGGCTGCCTGGCGCAGAGGCTGGGCGCGCAGCTCCTCGATGAAGCCGAAGGCGTCGACGCCGTCGTCGGGCTGGGTCAGAGGGACAGCATCGTCCAGATCATTCGGCGCACGTTGGCTGCCTGCGAGCCGGGCGTCTATAGCGACCGGACGTTTCCGGTCCCAACCGATGACCGCGTTCGCCTGCGGATCGGGCCGGCCCATTCTGCCTATCTTCGCATCAGCGAAGGGTGCGACCACCGCTGTTCTTTTTGCACGATCCCCGCCATTCGAGGGCCGTTTCGCAGCAAGCCCCCGGAATTGGTTCTGGAGGAGGCGAGGGAGTTGATCTCCTCGGGGGCGGTGGAGCTGAACCTCATCGGGCAGGACACGACCATCTATGGGCGTGACCTGAAGATGGCCGACGGTCTCGCACACCTGTTGGGCGAGATGGAAACGATTGCGGACCTTGCCTGGATTCGGCTGTTGTATGCCTACCCCAGGGGCATCACGGTTAGTCTGATCGATGCGATCGCTCGCAGCGACAAGGTTTTGCACTATCTGGACATCCCCATTCAACACGCCAGCGACAAGATCCTCCGCGCGATGAGACGTCCGGACACGTCGGACGGACTGCGAACCATGATCGAGCGTCTTCGCGCGGCGATCCCCGACATCGTCCTGCGGACGACGGTGATTGTGGGCTTCCCTGGCGAGACCGACGGGGATTTCTCCGACCTGCTTGAGTTTATCCGGTGGGCGCAGTTCGATGCCCTGGGCGCGTTCACGTTCTTTCCGGAAACTGGCACCGCGGCGGCGGGCTTTCCGGACCAGATTGCCGACGACGTCAAACAGGACCGGCTCGACACCCTCATGTTGGCGCAGCAGGAGATCGCCTTCGCAAAGAACCGAGCGCGCGTCGGCCAGCGTCTGAGGTGTCTGATCGATTCGGTCGATCCGCAGGGGATCGGCTACGGCCGCTTCTACGGACAGGCGCCCGACATCGACGCGATCTGCATCGTGACGAACTGCATGGCCGGCCCCGGAAGCTACGCCGATGTGGACGTCGTCGGGGTCAGGGACTACGATCTGCTCGTCGAGCAAATTTGCTGTTGAAGCGAGCCATCGGCTCCAGTAAACTTGCCGTTATGCTGAAACATGTCCCGAACATTCTGACCTTTGCACGCCTCGGCCTGTCCATCATCTTCCTCGTGATGATCCTCTACAGCCCACAGGTCGAGCATCGCACGGCGTTTCTCAATGGCGCCTTCGTTCTGTTCGTCGTCGCGGGCCTGACCGACGTCGTCGACGGCATTGTGGCGCGCCGTTTCAACGCCACCAGCAAGTTCGGGCGCATGGTGGACCCGCTGGTCGACAAGGTTCTCGTGGTCGGGACGTTCGTTTGCTTTGCCGTGATCGGGGAGCCCAAGCTGTTCGGCTGGTCGGCCGAAACGCTGGCCGGGATTCACTGGCTGGTCGTTGCTGTTCTTGCGGCCAGAGAGGCGTATGTCACGATTCTGCGACAAGTGGCGGAAGCCAAGGGAATCAACTTCGCGGCCACTCGCTCGGGCAAGCTCAAAATGCTGCTGCAGTCCTTTGCCATCGGCACCGTTCTGATCAAGATGGCGCACGTGCCGGATCAGACCTGGGGTTACTGGTTCACCTCATTGACATTCGTCGCCATGCTCGTCGCTACCATCGTCTCCGGCTTCCTCGCGACGCGACGGCCCAGTTGGAGGCAGTACAAACAAGAAGGAACACATCATGACTCTTCCGCCCCGTCGTCCTGACCGCCTCGTTTTTTTGTCCGTCCTTCTGGTCGTTGTGATTCTCGCTGGCTCGGCGCAAGCAAGTGACGAGTTTCTCCCTCCGCTTCCGGCGGGCCAGCAGTGGAAGCTCGCCTGGAGCGATGAATTCGACGGCACGCAAGTGGATCAGTCGAAGTGGGACGTGATGGGCGACTGGAAGCGGCGGGATGGCTTCTGGGTCAAGGAGGATTCCTACGTCGACGGCCAGGGCCATCTGGTCCTGCGAACGAAGAAGGACGGGGACCGGTACACCTGCGGCGCCGTTCGTACGCGAGGCAAATTCGAGCACCGCTACGGCTACTGGGTTTGCCGCTGCAAGTTCCCGACCCAGCCGGGACACTGGCCCGCCTTCTGGCTCCACTGCGACACCGTGAACAAGATCGGCGACGGTGGCCGCGACGGCACCGAGATCGACATCATGGAAAAGCCCTGGCGCGAGGACCGAACCACGCAGAACCTGCACTGGGACGGCTATGGCAAAGAGCATCAGCACGTTGGGACCACGTTTACCGTCCCGGGGATGAGCGAAGGCTTCCACACGTTCGGCCTCTACTGGACGCCGCAGGAGTACGTCTTCTACGTCAACGGGCAGGAAACCTGGCGCACCAGCGGCGGGGATGTCTCACAGGTTCCCGAATATGCGAAGCTGACCGAAGAGATCGGCGAGTGGGGAGGGGACATCGCCCAGGCCAGACTGCCCGACCATTTCGTCGTCGATTACGTGCGCGTGTATGATGTGGTGGGCGAACCCCAGACGGTCGAGCACTTCAAACGCAAGGCGTTGATTGCCCAGGCGGCCAACGTGAGGCCTTCGCCCCAGCAGCTCGCCTGGCAGCAACTGGAGTTCATCGGCTTCATTCACTACACCGTCAACGCCTTCACCGACCGGGAGTGGGGCGACGGCAAGGAGGACCCGGCCATCTTCAATCCGAGCGAGCTGGACGTCCGCCAATGGGTCCAGACGTGCAAGGACGCCGGCATGAAGATGATCATTCTCACGGCCAAACACCACGACGGCTTCTGCCTGTGGCCCAGCAAGTACACCGAGCATTCGGTCCAGAGCAGTCCCTACAAGAACGGCAAAGGCGACATCGTCGGCGAGCTGGCCGCCGCGTGCCGTGAAGCGGGTCTGAAGCTGGGGCTGTATCTATCGCCCTGGGACCGGCACGAGCCGACGTACGGCGACAACGAGGGCTACAACCGGTTCTACATGAATCAGCTCCGCGAGCTGCTCACCAATTACGGCGAGGTCACCGAGGTCTGGTGTGACGGCGCCAAGGGGCCCGACGCCAAGGATATGGAATACAACTGGGCCGGCTACTTTGGCCTGGTTCGCGAGCTTCAGCCGGGCGCGGTGATTTTCAACGGGCCGGACATCCGCTGGGTCGGAAACGAGCGAGGCTATGCCCGCGAGAGCGAATGGAGCGTGATGAACGGCAGCGGCAGCCTGTTCGGGCCGGTCAATTGCACCGCGAAGGACTTGGGCAGCCTGGAGGCCCTTGGCGAGGGCGAGCGCCTGATCTGGTATCCGGCCGAGACCGACGTCTCGATCCGTCCCGGCTGGTTCTACCACGCCAAAGAGGACGACAAGGTCAAATCGGTCGAGCAACTGCTGGATATCTACTTCAGTTCCGTCGGGTACAACAGCGTGCTGCTGCTGAACCTGCCGCCGGATCGCAGGGGTCTGATCCACGAGAACGACGTGCAGCGTCTGAGAGATTTCCGCAAGGTGCTCAATGCGATCTTCGCCGAGAATCTGGCGACGAAGGCCTCCGCTAAGGCGTCCAGCGTCAAAGGCGGCAATCCCGCTTTCGCAGCGGACAAGATCACCGACGGCAACAAGGACACCTACTGGACGACCGACGACTGGACGACAGCCGCCACGGTCCAGTTCGATCTGGGCAAGGAGCGCACGTTCAACGTCGCCGAACTGGGCGAGTGCATCGCCGTGGGCCAGCGGATCGAGGAATTCGCTCTCGATGCGCTCGACGGCGGCAACTGGAAGGAGTTCGCTCGCGGCACCACCGTCGGCTACAAACGGCTGCTGCGGTTCGACGACGTCACGACCAGCCGCGTTCGCCTGCGAATCGTCAACTCCCGCGTCTGTCCGACCCTGTCGGGCTTCGGCCTCTATTACGCACCGCCGATTGATAAGGTCCTCGGCAGGTGATCCAGGTTCAGCGGGCCGGCAGGCGACGGATTCAGGTGGACCGTTGTCTGGCGTCCCCGGAACTGCGGGCGATGAGTTCCTCGGTCACGTCGTCGGGCGACAGGCCGATGGCGTCGAAGATCTCCGCTTCGAGTTCGAAGATCCGGGCGTCCACCACTTCTTCCGTTTTCGGGCATCGCTTCTTGCCCTCTCTGGCCAGGACGAGGGCGCTTCTCTGGTGCGCCTCTTCGAGCCGCTCCCTCAGCGGGACGATTTTGTCGTGCATCGCCCGCTTGTCGGCGTAGTAGACGAGCTTTTCCTCCCATGACCGAGGGCAGTCCGTCTCGTCCAGGACCGCGACATATCGGTGCCGGCGGATCGTGGTCGCCAGCACGGGGTACTTGTCTCGGAGGAACGCGTCGGCCGCGTCCTCGTGCCGAACGTGACCGTGCCGGGCCTTGAGCCGGCGCCATCGGCTCTTGTCGTCTTCGGTCACCGGTTGCTCAAACCACGTGAAATCTTCGAGCGGAAAGTCGCAGACGCGGAACAGGTCGTGCAGCAGGCAGGCCCGCTCCACCAGTTCCACGTCGATCTCGATGCCTCGTTCGGCGAGCTTCCGCGCCAGGAACACGGCCAGCCTGGCGACCGTCGCGGCGTGCCGAGCGATGTGAACCGGGACGTGGCAGTCCCGAATCAGCGACAGGCATTCTTCATGACTGGGCAATGCATAGTCTCTCATGGAGGATTCTCGAGGCAGGTTCGATCTGTTCGGCAGCGATGGGTCGGTCTGACCTTCGGTGCGTCGAGTTCCTGCAGGGTCAGATGTTCACATGTTGGCCTCGATCATCTCTCGCGTGATGATGACCTTGCCCTCATCACATTCGTCGCACCGTCGGACGATGCGCGCGGGAATGTCCCGTCCAGTGAGAATCGGGCTGCCGTACAGCACGACATCGCTGCCGATCACGTCCTCCAGATCGATCTCATTGACATGTTGCACTTTGCCTGTGCATTGCACCTTGATGATCTTCGCCATGCGCGTTTCCCTGCGAATCGAGCTCCGGAAGAATGGTCCACCGGGCGTGAGGGCGAATCATGCTTCGCCCATCGCCGCGACGATACTACCCGCAAGAAATGCCCCTGGCTACAGCAAACTGCCCGGGAAGGCTGCGCCCGTGGTCTGAAAGCCGCTCGGCGCGCGGCCCATGCTTCGGCGATCTCGGTCCGGTGTATCACGAGAACGCCAGTTCACCTTGAGGAGGCTTTGTGGTCCTCGACGAGCAGGTTGCGCAGGTAGAGGTGCAGGTTGCCGTCCCAGGGTTTGGTGCAGATGTCAATATCGCCGTCGGCGTCGACGTCGGCGGCCTTCGCCTCATGGCAGCGTTTGCCTTCGAGGATCAGATGCTCCTTCCAGACGCCCCCTCTGCCGTCGGCGTTCTCCCAGATGAAGCACCTGTGGATGTCCTTGGAGAGAGGTCCGCCGCCAGAGAAGACGTCCAGGTCGCCGTCGTTGTCGAAGTCGGCCACCGCCAGCGAGTGGAAGTCCTGGTTCGTGTGGTCCGCTGAGATCAGGTGGCACGCCCAGTCCTTTGCCTTGCCCTTGTTCTCGAACCAGAAGACGCGTGCATCGGGCGTGTCCGCCTCGGCTTCGACGATATCGAGATCGCCGTCGGCGTCCATGTCCGCCAGCCAGACCTTGATCGCCAGGCCGTATCGCTCGGGCCGATTGCCGCCGGGCGGAGTCAGACCGGCGCGCTCGGTCCATTGCAGGCCTTTGCCATCGGTATTCTCGAACCACACGTCGCCGCGGACGACATCGTTGTCACCGTCGCCATCGACGTCGCCGACGCCCGCCGGACCGACGCCTCCGTGGATGCCATTGCCGATCCTGTGCTCGATCCATTTGGCCCTGGGGTCGGCCGGGATCTCATACCAGACCGTGACGCCATGCTCGCCCTGATCGCTGCAAGCGACCGCGTCGAGCTTGCCGTCGCCGTCGATGTCTGCCGCGACGTTGTCGTGGCAGACGATCGTGCCGCTGTCGTATCGTTCGAACGGCTCGGTACGGGGCTTGCCCGTGTTGCGATACCACCCCGTCCCGCAGAACTGGTCGATCCAGCCGTCGCGGTCGATGTCGAAGGCGGTGCCGCCCACGTCCGTGCGATTGCCCTGGCCCAGATCGTGCCGAATCCACTCGTGCGGGCCGACGCACTCGAACCACCACGTCCGCGTCCGCTCGCCGACGACCCAGTCGAGGTCGCCGTCCTTGTCGATGTCCACCAGCGAGGTCTGGCCCATCTGTTGCCCGATCCGGCCGATCTCGTGGCATTCGAACCGGGGCATCGCGCCGCGTAGGGGAGCGCCTGCCACGCAAACGATAAGAACGAGGACTGCGAGGTATTCTCCACGTCTCTGCCGGATCATGGCGGCTCCTTTCAGATGGTTTCTGTATTCCGCAGCCGGCGACTGACGTCCGGCCCATCGAACGACAGTATAGCGATCGACGACATAAAGTGCATCAATCCCGTATTGGCGTTTCCAGTCGCACAGTGGTAGAGTAGGGCGGATTCTCTGGTATCTCGTCGCGGCCTCGGCCGCGCGAAGCGGAACGCCAACAAAACCCTCGGTGATTGAAGGAACCTCGCCATGAAGAAGGGCAGTCGCATCTCCAGACGGGACACACTGGCCGGCATGGGCGCGCTGGGCGCCACGACCATCCTCGGATCGAAGACGGTGGAGGCGAAGGCCCCGGCTCTTCTCGGACGCATCCATCCGGCGATTGCCGAGAAGGTGTCGGGCACGCCTCTGATCGACACGCACGAACACCTGCCGGAGGAGAAGGAGCGTCTGGCGGCGGCGTCTCGCGACGAAGGGGACGACTGGAGCGTGCTGCTGAGCCACTACCTGGACTCCGATCTCGTCGTCGCGGGCATGTCGGGCGAGACGTACGATCGGTTCTTCTCGCCGAAGACCGACCCGGCGGAAAAATGGCGATTGCTGGAGCCGTACTGGCCCGCCGTGAAGAACACCGGCTATGGGCAGGCGGTGCGGATCGCGATGCGGCGGCTCTATGACGTGGACGAGCTGTCCGCTGCGACCGTCGAGAAAGTGCAGGCCGGCTACGAGCAGACGCGGCGGGCGGGCTTCTATCGGCGCATCCTCTGCGAGATGGGCAAGATCGAATCGTGCCAAGTGAACTTCCTCGGTGCGCCGTTCGGCGAGTCGGACATGCCCACGCTGCTGATGCAGGACCTCAGCATTCTCGGCATGTACGCCGGCCCGAACCTCGACGCGTACGCCAGGCCGGCGGACATTGAGGTCGGCTCGCTGGCCGACTGGCACCGCGTGATCGACTGGTGGTTCGCCAAGTACGGCAAGTACGCCGTCGCGGTCAAATCGCAGGATGCCTACCACCGTGACATCAACTACGAGCAGGTGCCCGCCGAAAAAGTCGAATCGATCTTCAAGAAACGCCTGGCCAACGAACCGCTGACCGCTCAGGAGAAGAAGTCGCTGGAGGACCATCTGTTCTGGTACGCGGTCGTCAAGGCGACGGAGCACAAGCTGCCGGTCAAGCTGCACACCGGCTACTACGCCGGGCAGAGCTACATGCCGCAGGGCCGGCTGCTCCACAATCCCGGCTCGGCCAGCGACCTGTGCCGCACAGCGCCCGATACGCCGTTCGTGTTCATGCACATCTGCTATCCGTACTACGAAGAGCTGATCTCGGTCGCCAAGCATTACGCCAACGCGCACGTCGACATGTGCTGGTCGTGGATCATCAATCCCGTGTCGGCCAAGGAGTTCCTCAAGAAGTTCCTCGTGACCGCTCCGGCCAACAAGGTCCTGACCTTCGGAGGCGATTACATTCCCGTCGAGCCGGTCCTTGGCCATGCGGCCATTGCCCGACAGGGCATCGCGCTGGCCCTGACCGAACTGGTCGAAGAAGGGTGGGTGTCTGTGGCCGATGCGTTGGAGCTGGCCGACCTCATCATGCACCAGAACGCCCGGCGCATCTTCCGCCTGCCCGAGAAGACCAAGGCCCTCCAAAGCGTCCCCTGGATCTGAACAGGACGTAGCGCGCATGGGCGTGTGTGCATGGCGGAACCGCCCATCCGGCCGGTGAGCCATGCGCGGGAGCTTGTGCTTGACCGGCGTTTGAGGCCGGGCTATCATCATAGAAAAGGAGGTGGTCGCCTGTGACGATGAAAGAACTCATTGACGCGGTGGTCTCGTTGCCCGTGGACGAGCGAGCCATCGTTGCAGACGCGGTTCTCCGCAGCCTGGATGCCCCTGAGTCGGAGATTGACCGCAAGTGGGCGCAGGTGGCGCAGCGGCGTCTCGCGGAGGTGCGAGCGGGAGAGATTACGCCGATTCCGGGAGAGCAGGTCTTCGCCAAAGTGTGGAAGCGATTTGAGACATGAACTACCAGTTTCATCCGGAGGCCGAAGAGGAATTCCTCGGGGCCATCGACTGGTACGAGGATCACGAGAGGAACCTGGGTTTCGACTTCGCGCGAGAGGTCTATGCCACGATTGGACGGGCCGCCCAGTGCCCCGATGCCTGGCCGGTCCTCGAAGGAAGCGTGCGAAGGTGCCAGACGAAGCGATTCCCCTACTGCTCTATTGCCGGGAACGGGATGGTATCCTGATTCTCGCGGTGATGCACCTCCGGCGCGATCCGGGCTACTGGAAGCATCGTCTCGGATAGGACTGTCGCCTGGATTCCTCGTCACCTCCATTGCATTGACGGGCGCAATAGACTATCATGGGCGGCGTAGGCGAAGGAGGGTCGCATGCTGTGATGTGGCGAAGACGGTGGCTCTCGTTGTGCGGGTGAGCGGATGGAACGCAATCGATCAAGCGGGTATGTTCCGAAGGACTGGCAGTTCATTCTGGGGCTCCAGCTCGCGCCGGTGGCCTTCCTAATGGTTGGCAGCAGCCTCCTGCCGGTATTGGCCGGCGCCAGACAGGGAGACCTCACCCTTTTCTGGATCGCTCTGGCCTCGGCGCTCGTTGGAATCGTGCTGCTGTTCGTCGCCAAGTGGCCCCTGTACCGACAGGGTACGTACCTCACGTTCGGACCGAAAGCCCTGCCGGAGCCACGCCGCAAGATCTATCGGATCGCCTACGCACTCATCGGCGTCAATCTCCTGACCACGCTGTTGCTCTGGGCCGCCGTGAGATGATGAAAGAACGAACCATCGTGCATCGTCGCTATTCGACCGTGGGCAGTGGCAAGAACGTGAGGCGTGACCTTGGGAGAACGATATGGGGATATTGTTGACAACGGGACTGGCTGTATTCAACTGCATCCTGCTCTGTTCCCTGGTCAGGAAGGCGAACCGTTTTGAGAAGGCCCTGGCCCGTTTCGAGGACAGAGGCCGTGCCAAGCTGGAACGAGACACGATGGAAGCTCTGACCCTCCTGCGAAGCGGCAGGATCGAAGAGGCCAGAGCCGTCGCCGACCGAATCGTCAACGCCTGAGGTTGAAGGTGGGCGGTGCCCACCCTGCGACTGGAGACGGCATGAGGGATGCTGCGGAGTCATGGCTGATCAAGGGCACGGTCGTCTTTGTGCTAGCCGTGGTTTGCGGCGGCATCGCGGGCGTGCTCTTGTCGCTGTTCTTCTACGGTTTCATTCCTGCGCCGTGGCGGGCGGATATCTACCTATCGGATACCGAGGCGAAGATGAAACCACGTTTCTGGGTCGCTTTTGCGGTCGGAGCGATCTTTGGGGTAGCGTGGTCGTACAAAGTGGTCAAAGACATGGAGTTGTAGCTGGCCCAGCATAGCGGCGCGGCATGCTGCGGACGAAGAATGGACTCGGTGAGGTAAGACAGAACAGGCTGTCCAGGGAGGGCATTATGGACGCGCAGATTACTCAGGATGATGTGATCTACTTCATTGTGACGGATCGGTTCTTCGGCGCGAACAAGAAGAGCGTCGAGCCGTCGGACACAAGCATTCATGGGGGCACGCTCGACGGGATCGTCGAGAAGCTGGACTATCTGGCCGAGCTGGGCGTGACGGCGATCTGGGTGACGCCGGTCTACGAGAACATCGCCAAGACCGATTCGTCGGAACCGTACCACTACTACTGGCCCCAGAACTTCGCGCGGATGGACAAGCGGCTGCTCGACGGCACGCATCTGCCCAAATCGACCGTCATGGGCACGTTCGGCAAGTTCGTCGCCCTGTGCAAGAAGAAGGGGATGAAGGTTGTGCTCGACATGGTGGTGAACCACGCGGGCTACGGGGCCAAGGGCAAGTTCAAGCCGGACTGGTTCAACGAGGGCGGCTCCGGCGACATCAAGGGCGAGCTGTCGGGCCTGCCGGACTTCAACCACGACAACCCCGAGGTGCTCGACTACTTCGTCAACAACATCGAAGACTGGATCGAGAAGGGCAAGGTCACCAACATCCGCATGGACACCGTTAAGCACGTCGAGCCCAAATTCTGGCACTACTTCAAGTCGCAAATTCGCGGCGAGTATCCGGATGTGTGCCTGATCGGCGAGGTGCTGTGCGAAGGCAAGGACGACGTCGCCCGGCTCCTGGAGTACCAGAACTATCACGATTTCGACTCGATCTTTGACTTCCCCCTGTGCACGGCCCTGCGGTCGGCGCTGATCTACGACGAGAGCCTTCGCTACTGGCTCGCCCGGCCGCGATTGAACGACAACGAGCCGCTCGGCGTGCTCGACAACGACAACCCGTTCAAAGGCGGATACCGCAACGCGAACCGCCTCGTCACGCTGCTCGACAACCACGACCTCCAGCGACGGATCATGAGCCACGCGCGGACCAAGCACCCCGGCATCGGCGCCGGGCTCGACTGGGCCGTCCGCGTCACGAAGCTCTGCCTGGGCGCGCTGTTCACGATGCGCGGCATTCCACAGCTCTACTACGGCACTGAGATCGGGCTGGAGGGCTGGAAGGGCGCCGACGACCGCGACCTGCGCCGCGATTTCCCCTGGGACGCGATCGGCAACGACCACCACGCCAAGCCGCACCTCTACAAGGAGCACCAGATCTACGAGTGGACGTGGGACCTCATTCGTCTGCGAAAAGGCAACGCCGCACTGAAGTACGGCACGACCATCACGCTGTGGTCGGACGATCTGGTCTATGCATTCCTCCGCGTCGCCACGGACGACGTCGCCCTGGCGATCATCAACAACGGCTACAAGCCGATGGCCGGCCCGATCCACCTGAAGCTGAACACGTCGATCATTCCGCAGCGCGTCGCGGACGCGGTTGCGAGCCTCAAGCACTGGAAGACGGCCCAGCCGCTGACCGTCCAGAACGGCGAGGCCCTCGTCACCGTCGACGCCAAGACCATCGACATCTTCTGCCGCAACGGCGCGTAGAAAGCCCGACTGCAGCGTGCCGTGGCTGAGTAACGGATGCAGGGATGAAGGTTGGCCTTTGGCAGGCCATCGAAAGGCTGCCATTCTTCTACATCCAGACGCGGATGGCGGAATTCTCGCAGAAATCGCGCCCGAAGACCGTTGTTCCGTGTTGCATACGCCCCGCGGAATCTCTCTATGGGGGTGAGAAACGCGTATTCTCGTCATGCTGCAGATGGGAATGGGTATGCAGTCCGATTCCGAACTGGTGCAGGTTGCCCTCCACGGTGACCGGCAGGCGTACGGGCGGCTCTTTGAGCGTCACGAGCGTTCTGTCCTGGCGGTGGCGTTGGCGGTGCTCGGCGATTACCACGCGGCCCAGGACGTGACGCAGGAAGCGTTCGTCACCGCCTATGTTAGGTTGGGCAGCCTGCGGAGGCGTGCCTCCTTCGGCGTGTGGGTGCGCATGATCGCCCGGCATGAGGCGATCGGTGTCCGCCGCAAGGCAAGGCAGGCACAAGACGCCGGATTGGGCGGACCTGAACCCACGGAATTGCCCAACGATGGGACCGTCGACGAGCAGACTCGCCTGCTTCTCGACGCGGTGATGCGATTGCCAAGCCATGAGCAGGAAGTGCTCACGCTCCACTACTTCGAAGGCCATCCCGTGAAGGTGATCGGCGAGATGACCGGACGCCCGGTGGGGACCGTGACCATGCAACTCTCGCGGGCCCGTGCGCGCCTCCGCAGGTGGCTACAGGAGAACCCGATATGAATGAACGTGACCAACAACTCGAGGAACGGCTGGGGGCACTGGGTGCTCGGCTCCGGTCGCGGCCTTCGGTTATCGAAGAGGGAATGCATGCCATCAGGCAGATGCCGCAAGCGAGACCGGCTGGAAGGGTTGTTCTTCTGCCGGCTCTGGCTCGCTCGGGCTTAGGACTGGCGGCGTGCCTGGCGATCGGTGTGTTTCTCTGGCTGTTGCCAGCCGGGCCGGCCGGCATCACACTTGCCCAGGTCCATCAGTCCATCGATTCGAAGCCCTGGGTGCTGATTTGCTATGAGGATGGAACGCAGGAATGGGCCAATCTGCGGGAGCGCCTGTGCTTTGTAACCTATGGCGACAGCCATAACTTCTGCGCCGGGATGCGCGACCACGTCAATGGCATCTGGCGGGCGTACCACAGCAATTGGGGCGAGCAGATCCACGAAGAGAGATTCACTCCCAGGCCCTATCCCCAGACGCCGTGGGAGTACGCGACAGGGGACTGGGATGACCGGGGCATCGACCGGTTCTCCCACGTGATGGTGGAGAAGTCCTCCGACAACATCGATGGTCGCGACGTGGTCCGATTCGACACCTACGACGTGGGGCCACTGGGGCTCCGCGTGCTGGCCCAGCAGGTCTGGGCGGACCCCCAGACCCGTTTGCCGGTGCGGATTCGCAAGTACCGCGGACCGGATCGGGACAACATGTGCAACACCGGCGACTTCTCCTTCCCCGAAACCGGACCTTCGAGCATTCACGACCTCGGCGCACCGGAGGGACTGCCGGTCGTCGTGAACTGGGGTATTATCGAACCGACAGCCAAGGCGATTGTGGACGCGGCCAAAGAGGCGCTGCGTCAGTTCCCCCGAGAGGTGCAGATTACCCGAAGGAGCGAGTACGGATTGTCGATCAGCTATCGGCTTGGGGAGAAGTTGCGCAAGGAGACATATGGCCTCGCAAGTCCTGATCACCAGTCGCTTCTTCCCCTTGAACTTCCGGACAACGTCGAGCAGATCCACTCGTGGGCATCAGGCCATCTGACGCTTTTCGAGTTGTGCATCCACGATGGCCAATTCGAGTATACATACAACACGGGTGATGGCCTGTGGGATTCTTCCACCTACCCTGGAGCGACGTTGAGTGTGCGCCGGGGATCCGGGGAGGACTGGATCGACGCGCTGATGCCGATACGCGATCAATGGCCGTTCATTGACAATGTAGGTCCGATGAGGGTGCTGGAAGATGCGCCCCGGCTGCCGACAGGATGTGTGCTCCTTCGCTTCGAAGGACATGATCTGCGGCGGGACTGGTATGTCGATCCCGCCCGGGACTACATTTGCGTCAAGCAACGCGAGTTTGCTCCGGACGACATCCATACGCGGCAAATAGACCGCATGGACCTGACTCGTCTGCCGTCCGGGCAGTGGTATGCGAAGACGGTGCACACGCCGAATACGGTGAAACTGGATGTGCATCCGTTGTCCCATGCGGAGATTCAGGAACTGACCCGTGAGAACGAATCCTCAGGCTTCTTCAGTGGAGAGAGACTGCTCCAGGAGGCCATGGATCGCGGTGCCAGCGTCACATTCTGGGCCCGTTGATACTCACGAGGCGATTGGCGATGCGACAAGGGCCATTCGGTCCGACAGAACCGGATGGCCCTGATGATTCCACGCACGCGATCAGCGGATCTTGTAGCTGATGGACATGCCGTCGTTCTTGTCCATCGACGAGCGGATGATGACGGTGTCGTAGTCGAGGCTGGTCTGGAGGTAGTCGAGGAAGTCTTTCATGGCGCGGGCCGACTGGATCACGTTGTCGCCGACCACGACGGCGCCTTTGGCGAGCTTGGGCTCAATGATCCGGAGGTACTTCAGATAATCGCTCTTGACCGCGTCGAGGAAGACGAAGTCGATCGGGCCTTCGATCTCGTGCAGGGTCTCGAGCGCATCGCCTCCGATGCACGTGACCGTTTGCTCGAGGCCCATCTTCGCGATGTTCTCGCGGGTCTGCCGGACCATTCGCGGGTCGATCTCCAGGGTCCAGAGGTGGCCTCCGGTCCGCTCGAAGGCGATTCCCATGTTGATCGCGCCGTAGCCGCTGGCGGCGCCGACCTCGACGCCTCGCTTGGCGCCGGAGGCCTCGACGAGGATGCGGAGCATCATGGCGTCGCCGGGCGCGGTGTTCAGGCCCGTCCGCCGGAAACTGTCGATGAACTGCCTGCGGAACTCGTCGCTGGGCTTGGTCTGCTCAGCGGCGTAGACCGCCAGAGCGGCGAACGAAAGAACGACAACGACCATAACACCGACCACCAGACGACGACGTCCCATGCAGCACTCCCGAATCGATCTGTGACTTCACACTTCACACTTCAAACTTCTTCACACTCGGCCCTATGGCCGTCTACGCCATCACGGCCAGGGCAGCGTTGACCGTCTTGACGGCCTCGTCGATCTCCTCAGGACTCTTGAAGCCGATGACGATCGCGTCGGCCAGGTCCGACTGAATGGCGAAGCGGATCGCGGTCCGGCGGTCAGCGGCCTCGGTGAAATCGCCGTCCCCGATCATCTTCATCCCGATGACGCCGTGGCCGTTCTGACGCATCAGCTTGATCTGCTCGATCACCGGCAGCACATGCGACGCGTTGCTCGTGGCGTTCCACGTCACGGCCGGCGTGTCCATGTGTGCGCCCTGGGGATTCAGACGCACCAGGTTGACATCGACCCAGTCCAGACGGGCCGCGAGCGCGAGCGCCGGCAGGCTGTGGCACGAGACGCCGTGAGCGCCGATGATCTTCTTTTCCTTGGCCTCCTCCAGCGCATCCATGACGCGCCTTCGCTCGTTGTCCCAGTCCGGCGTGACGGTACAGTGGGTCAGCACGCTGTCGATATAGTCGGTCCCCAGCTCCTGACGGAAGCGGTCAAGCACTTCCACAGGTTTTTCCGGGTTGCCCGACATCTTGGTCTGGATGAAGAACCTCTCTCGCGGCAGGCCCTGGATGGCCTCGCGAATCCACTCGTGGGTCTGGTAGGATTGGGCGGTGTCGAGGTAGGTCAGGCCCTGATCGTAGGCGTAGCGGATCAGGCGGTTGAAACTATCGTGGCCGAGGGACCGCTGGACGTTGCCGCTGCTGCTGCCGCAGCCGACGCCGAGCCGGCTGAGCTTCAGGCCGGTCCGGCCCAGCGCGACCTGATCGGCGGCGGTCGCTCGGGCGGCCCCGGCGGCGCGAGCGGCCAGGGGCGACAGGGCCAGACCCCCGGCGATGGCGGCGGTCGTGGCGATGAACTGGCGTCGGGAGATATCGATGCTATACATGGGTGTGTCCTCTCAATGGCACGTTGAATGGCTCCGTGTCGACTCTGATCGCTGCCGCTCCCCGGGCACTCGCCCGGCGGGAGACGCAACCTGACGGTCCCATGATCTCAAACCGGGCCTCTGACTGCAACGGCTAACGCTCCGTTCCCCCAGAATACTGACGCCGACGCATAAGGTTCGGTTCAGCAGACCGGATCGTGATAGGGCGGCCTTTCGGGCAGGATCGCCAAATCTCCTTCCGGCCGGCGGGCTTTGCGGCCGGCGCCGAGCAGGGGAGGCAACTGCACGACCATCAGCCCGGCCAGCATCAGCGCACAACCGGCCAGACCTCGCCAGCCCATGCGCTCATCCAGAAGCAGCCAACCGGCCAGGGCGGCGAAGACGGTTTCGAGGCTCATGATGATCGCGGCGTGGGCGGGCGGTGAGGTTCGCTGGCAGATGACCTGTAGCGTAAAGGCCACGCCCGCCGAGAGAATCCCGCCGTAGAGGATTGGGACCGTGGCGGCGCGGATGGCTCCGGCCGTGATCGATTCGCCGGCCAGGGCCGCCAGAAAGCTCAACGCCGAGCAGACCAGGAACTGGGCGCAGGCGATACGCAGCGGATCGCCTCGCTGGGCCAGATAGCCGATCAACTGCACGTGAATCGCCCAGAACAGGGCGCTGGCGAGCACCAGCAGGTCGCCCCGCGCGATGGTGAGCGATTCGGTGACGCTGAGCAGGTACAGGCCGGCAACGGTCAGGGCGACGCCAAGCCACAGAGATGGGCCGCAACGGTGCCCCAGGAACAGGCCCATCAGCGGAACCAGGACGACGTAGAGGCTGGTCACAAAGCCGGCCTTGCCGGCGGTGGTGTATTGCAGGCCCATCTGCTGGAGCGAGGCCCCTCCGAAGAGGGCCACGCCGGCCAAGAGGCCGCCCCAGAACAGAAGACGCGGTGTGCCGGTCCGGGCGCCCGCCAGGCGAAGGCCCGGCCAAGCGATCAGAGGCGCCAGGGTCACAGCGCCGAGGAGGAAACGCAAGGCGTTGTACAGCATCGGACCCATGTGGTCCATGCCCTTGCGCTGGGCGACGAACGTCGTGCCCCAGAAGAAAGCGGCCACCAGCAGCAGTGAGTCACTCTTGAGCGTGTTGGTTTGCATAGGTTTGCTGCACCCGCGTAAGGGCGAGGTCCGCCAGAGGCGGATCGTCCCTACCAGATCGGCGCGCCCAACTCCTTGAACTGGGCGGCCGCGTTCAGGAAGTGGGCGGTGATCCAGAAGACGGTCCACTGTTCCACGTAGTTGCCGCGCACGCCAACGATGTTGCCGGCCTGCAACTGTTTTCGGAAGTCGCCGTGCTGGGCGTAGTTCGTATGGTGGGGCTGCTCTCCCTGGCTGCCGAAGGGGTCGATGAGTTGGCCGCAACTGCGGTACATCAGCAGGGCGGTCTTCTTGAGGTCCTCGCGTCCGAGGTGCTGTCCCAAGCGATAGATGTCCGGCGCGATGAGCACGCCGAAGACGTCGATATGCTGGTTCTGGACCGATACGGCGGTCCAGCCGCGCGTCTTGAAATTGTGATCGCGCAGCCGTCCGGCGGGCAGGTCAATGTCCCAGACCACGACGTAGGTCAGGACGGCGTCGCCTGCGTGCGCGGCCCACTTGAGATACTCGGGCTCGCCGGTCAGATCGTACAGAGCGAGGAAGCCCTGCAAGGCCGCAAACGCACCCTCCTTGTCCTCACAACTGGCGTCGAGCGTGCCTCCCCAGTAAGGCTCGCGCATACTCAGGTGGCGGGAGGCGTACACGCGTCCCGCCTTCAGAGCCGCCTCGCGGTACTCCTCGACCTTGAAGAGCCGCCAGGCCTGGCACAGCGGCGCGATGAAGAACGCTTCGTTCGTGGACACCGGACGCCACGACTCAGACAGTATCCGCCTGGCGTGGAAATCGCAGGCGCGGCGCAGAAACGCTTCCCATCGGGCGACGTCAAGGCCCTTGGTTTTGCCCAGCCGCAGGGCGTTGGCCACGTTCAGCATCGCCTGGCCCTGCGAGAGCAGTTCGGGGTTTCCTTGCTGGAGCCATCGCTTCTCATCGCAACTGTACCACGTGCAGAACCCTTGGTTGTGAAACTCCGTGGTCGCGACAAAGTCGAGCGATTTTTGCGCCATAAGCAGGGCGTTAGGGTCGTTCAGCTCGTCTGCCAGGGCCTGAAAGGCGTAACCGCACGCGGCCGCCTGGCCGCACCAGCCCAGCACGAAGAAGTTCCGGTCGGGGTACTTCTTGAAGCCCGCTTCGGTGTCGGTTTCGTGCCAGCGCGTTTTCGCAAACTGGTGCTTCGAGCGGACGATTTCGCGAAACGTCGGCATGCCGTCCGTGGCGAATGGCGCGAAGAGCTCCAATGACGTTCGCGTGGCGTGCTGGAAGCCCGATCCTTCCGAATCGACGTCGTAGATCTGGAGGTAGAAGGTCTTCTCGATGATCGCTCCGGCGGGGACATCTAGGCAGGCGTCGTCGTAGGGGATGAAGCCGTCCTGGGTCGCCTTGATGACGCTCTTTTGGCCGTTGGAGGCGCACGGGCCGGAAAGCAGGGCCAGTTCCGTGCCGTCTTCGTGTGCGGTCAGCCCCAGCGACCACCACTGATCCGGCCGGCGACCGAAGGGCACCGGCGCCGGCACGCTGTGCAACGCGGCTCCGCTGCGTCCGGCCTGGTCCGGCCATTCGATGCTGACGCACGGCATCGGGAAGCGGTGTTCCTCGAAGAAGGCGGTATCGCCCGGTCGGCCCTCGTAGACGGGCACGCGTCCGCTCCTGCGGCCGGAAGGGTTGCCATAGTAAAGGATGCCCGGAAGCAGCGCGCCGGCGCCTCTGCCCGGACATCGGAAACGGACCGACAACGTCGTGCATTTCGCGGTGGCTGCACCCTGCCAGGCGAAACGCCGCACGCAGCGGACGATGTCGCCTTCCATTCGGTACGCGTCACGAAGCCGCCACGTCCCCGATGTCGTATTCAACCTGCCGCTCAAAATCGTCCAGTCGCCGGCGCGCTCCATCTCGGTCGGACCGGCATGGACCCAGTCTGTGGGCCAGCCATCCTTCCAGCCGGCGGCGATCGACCAGAGCCCCTCAGCCGGCGAGCTCAGCATTGGGCGACCATCCAACAGAATGCGCACGGCGTATCCGGATGCGGCCCGCTCGAATCGCAGCTCAGGAGTATCGCCCCGGACGATGTTTGGCGCCATGGAAGCCAGAGACAGAACGGCGATGAATCGGCAAACTTGGGACGAACGGTTCATGAGCGCCCTCCTGTGGGGATATGCGTGTTGCAGCAGATTCACGGAGCGATCCTTCCTCAGTGACGTACGAAGGGCACCACGATGTGTGAGGGATGCTCGGCATTGATGTAGATCGTATTCGTCGCCACTTCTGTCTGGGCGTCGGCGCCCGAGGGCTTGCCCGTGTTCGGGTTGGGCTCGAAGCGCGGGGCGTTGCTGGACGATAGCGCCACGCGCATGCGATGGCCGGGGCTGAAGACCAGGCTGGTCGCCCACAGGTCGATCTCGATCTCGTAAATCTTGTCGCGTTCCAGCGGGACGCTCGTGGCCGTCGACTCGCGGTGCCGGGCGCGGAGGATTCCGTCCAGCACGAGCATACTGCGGCCGTCCGGATAGACGTCGCAAAGCTTGGCGGCAAAGTCGGTGTCCGGAGCGGTCGACGACACCCAGAGCTTGACCGTGACCGGCCCGGTGATCTCGATGTGCCTGTCGAACACCGGCGAATCGAACAGCAACACGTCGGGCCGGCCCTCGACCGGCCGCTGGTCCATCGGCCCCTTGGAGATCGTCAGGTTCGCTCCGCCGATCGTGGGGACGGGGTTCTTCGGGTCGTATGTGTATGACAGCGAACCGAACAGCTCCTCGGGCGGGCGGAGGCGAAGCCTCTTGTCCGTGCGGAAGTATATCTTTATCGCTTCCGCCGGGACAGGCCAGTCCTCGGCGGTGCGCCACTGGTTGCCCGGGGTGTTCGGGTCGTTGGGGTCGCTCATCACATAGTATTGGACGACCGGGATGTCCTGGAGACCCCGGCCGTCGTTTTTCAACCAGACGTCGAACCAGTTCCACAGGTCGGCTGCCCGGGGATGGCCGGTGTTGGGAAAGACGAGGTCCTCGTTGCGGCCGTGGCCGTAAGGCTCCATCACGAGCCGGCACTTGCCTCGGGCGCCCTCATCGCCCTGGTGCTGGACCGTCACGAAGCTGTTGAGTGTGCCGGCGATGAAGATGTCGTACCAGCCGCCCACGTACATGGTCGGGACATTCACGCGATCGGCGACGCGCTCGCAATCGAACGCTCGCCAGAAGTCGTCGTAGTCCGGATGCGCGCGAAACAGCTCCAGATTCTTGGGACTGAATTTGCTCAGACTCAGCCAGGTCTCCAGCAGGGCCTTACGGAACGCGCCGCCCTGGTAGGCGCACTGGTGGTACATGCTCGAAAACGCGACGCTGACATAGCAGCAGGTCAGGTGCGGCGGCCGGCTGGGGGCCATCATGTTCAGCGCGATTCCCGGCGCGCTCATCCCGAATCCGCCGACCTTGCCGTTGGACCATTCCTGCCTGGCGATCCACTCGACCGTGTCGTAGCCGTCCTGGTGCTCGCCCCAGCCGCCGGCCAGAAAGACGGGATAGTCGTCGCCCTCGGAGTCGAACCGCCCGCGAAAGTCCTGCGCGACCAGGACGTATCCCCGCTCGATGGCCTGTTTGGCGAATCCCTGGGCGCCTTTGCGGCTGTAGGGCGTGCAGATCAGGGCGGTCGGCCACGGCCCCTGGCCGTCGGGGACATAGACGTCGGTGGCGAGCCTGACGCCGTCCCGCATGGGAACCATGACGGTCTGCGGCGCCTGCGCCGTTGCGATCGACGGCGGAGCGACAACCGCCGCCAGGAACGCCGCGGTTGTAATTGCTGCTACGGTCAGAAATGTTGAGCGCGCCATGGACGACCTCCAATCTCCTGCTGCATGCCTACCCGGTCGGTCGGGACTATTCTATGGGCAAACTTGCCGGTGTGCAATCCTGCTTCGATGCCGAAAGGGCGACATTCTCGGGCCTTCCGCGCCGACTCTGGGCGGGCCGCAGAACCGGCTGCATAGGCATTGCACCTTTCTGTTGTCACCTTTGGACCGGGACGTTATGGTATTGGGCGAGAAGCCAAGCGGCAGGTCCCAGGGGTTCTTACAGGGTACTTGAAGGGGCTGCACATGATTACAGGTCTGTCCATTGTTGTGATGACCGTTGTGTTGACACAGGCGAACGTCACCCCTTTGGCGCAGGCCCACGCGCACAACGATTACCTGCACGAGCGACCGCTCTTCGATGCGCTCGCGCACGGCTTCACCAGCGTGGAGGCCGATGTCTTCCTGGTCGGCGACCAGTTGTGCGTCGCTCATGAGGCCCGCGAGATCCGGCCGGAACGCACGCTGCGATCGCTCTATCTCGATCCGCTGCGAGAACGGATGAGGCGGAACGGTGGGCGGATCTATCCCGACCACACACGATTTCTCCTGTTGATCGATCTCAAGTCGGCTGCCGAGCCGACCTACCTGAGGTTGCATGAGACCCTTGCGGAATACCGCGATCTCGTGACGAGCTTCGGGCCGGAGGGACGCCAGGACAAGGCCGTCCTTGTGGTTGTTTCGGGCAATCGCCCCTTCGAGCTGATGCGGTCTCAGGAGACCCGGTACGCCGGCTGCGACGGCCGCCTGACCGACTTGGATTCCGATGCGCCCGCTGGCCTGATCCCGCTGATCAGCGATCGGTGGCTCAGCCATTTCACCTGGAGGGGCGAGGGTCCGATGCCCGATGCGGAGACGCAGAAGCTCGAACATATTGTTCAAGCTGCCCACGAAAAGGGCCGGCTCGTGCGGTTCTGGGCGACGCCGGAGGTTCGCTCGCCCGCGCGGGACGCCCTCTGGCGGCAACTGCTCGCGGCGGGCGTTGACCTGCTCAACACGGACGATCTGGAGGGGTTGCAGGTGTTCCTGCTGGCTCATGAACGGTGACGGTTTCATCCAGGTGCAGGATTTGACCAAGGTCTACTCCTTGGGCTCCGTCGAAGTGGTCGCTTTGCGCAACGCGACGCTCTCAGTGGATCGCGGTCAGTTCGTGGGCGTGACAGGGACCTCCGGCAGCGGCAAGTCGACGCTGATGAACCTGCTCGGCGGCCTGGACACGCCCTCGTCGGGCAGCATCCGCGTCGACGGTCGACGGATTTCCGATCTGAGCAAGGCCGAACTCGCGTTGTTTCGACGCCACACGGTCGGCATGATCTTCCAGTCGTTCAACCTGGTCGCTTCGTATTCCGCCCTGGAGAATGTCGCGTTTCCGCTGCTGTTTGCTGGCGTTGCCAAGAAGGAGCGAGCGCGCCGTGCGGCCGAGCTTCTGAACCTGGTCGACCTCGGCGCGCGCCTGAACCACCGGCCCACCGAACTGTCCGGAGGTGAGCAGCAGCGAGTCGCCATAGCGCGGGCGTTGGCGAATCAGCCGCAAATCCTGTTGGCCGACGAGCCCACGGGCAATCTCGACAGCAAGACCTCGCAGCAGATCGTGCGCCTCCTGGCCAACCTGAGGGCCGAGCGGGGGCTGACCGTCGTGATGATCTCCCACGAGGAGGCTCTGCTTCGCGAGTTTGCCGACAGGATGGTGTATCTCCAGGACGGCGCGGTCGTCTCGCAGGAGGTCGTGAGGGACGGACCATGAGAACGTCGGACTATATCGAGCAGGCCTGGACGAATCTGTGGAAGAAGAAGTTGCGCACGTTTCTGACCACCGGCGGCGTCGTGATCGGTATCGGGGCTCTCGTCTGCATGTTTGCGTTCGGGCAGGGCGTTCAGCGGAACATCCGCGACCAGTTCGACGAGATGGACCTGTTGAACTATATCAACGTCTCCCCGAGACACGGCAGGCAGCCCGAGCCCGCCGAATTTGACCCTGATGCGCCCGAGACCTATTCTGATGCAGTGCCGACCGGCGAGCCTAACAAGCCGGTCACGGTGCTGGACGACAAGTTCATCGACGGACTGATGCAGATGGAGGGTGTGGAGGCCGCTTTTCCCGAGATGCGTTTCCCCGCCCAGGTAGGGCTGGGTAAAGAGGACCGGTTTACCTTCATCCAGGTCGTGACGGCCAAGGCGTGCCGGTCGGGGCTGATTCAGTTGCGAGCGGGGCAGCCGTACGCTAGCGATGATCCGAACGAAATGATGATCAGCGATTCGCTGTTGCGGCGCCTGGGCAACACGAAGCCTGAGACCGCCGTCGGTCAGAAGGTTGAAATCCGCACCATCATCTTGGACTTCAGCCTTGCCAGCCTGATGCGGATGGCGTTCGCCCGAGGCGACCAGCGCCTGCCCATTTCCGATCAGCGATACACGTTCACCATTGTCGGCGTGATCGAGCGAATGGGGTTTGGTGGGCCGATGCCGATCCGCAGCGACGCGTACATTCCTCCCGGCGCTGCCGGTCGAATGCGCAAGCTGGTGTTGACGGGTGTATCCGATCTCTTCCAGCCCGCCGAGCAGATGGCCGGTCATTCGACGGTGACCGTCCGAGTTGCCTCGCCCTCGCAGGTGGCGTCGGTCGAGGCGAAGCTCGAAGAACGCGGACTGCGGACCTTCGCTCTGATGGACCAGTTGGAGGAGATGCAAAAGGGCTTCATCATCGTGGACATGTTCCTGCTGGCGGTGGGGATGATCGGCGTCACGGTCGCCTCGCTGGGGATCGTCAACACGATGGTGATGTCGATCCTCGAACGCTATCGTGAGATCGGCGTCATGAAGGCCGTTGGGGCGACCGACGGCGACGTGCAGAGGATCTTCCTCTTTGAGTCGGGAATGATCGGCCTTCTGGGCGGCGCGTTCGGCCTGGCGCTGGCGTGGGTGGTGAGCTTCGTCATCAATCAGGTCGTCAACGGTTTCACGGCCCGGGAGGGCGTGCCCTTCATCCAGTACTTCAGCTTCCCCTGGTGGCTCTGCCTGGGCGGCATCGGCTTTTCGGTGCTGGTCAGTCTGATCGCGGGCATCTATCCCACGCGGCGCGCCGCCCATGTCGACCCGGTGGTGGCCCTGCGGCACGATTGATGCCCGCCAGGCAGGGGCAAGGTGGTCTATACGACGCCTGCGCCGACGGGCTTGACATGGTGGTGGTTGCGCTCCTGAAGCCCTCGCTCCAGGTCGGCCGGATCGTAAAGGAAGGTCTGGATGCGCGATCGCACGCCGTGGAGAGTGGCGCCGGTGTTGTGGAAGCGCAGTCCCTGCTGAAGGAAATTCGATTGGGGCTTGTGGGTGTGCCCATAGTAGACGTCCTGCACGTCGCCGAAATGCGGTCCCAGTTCCGCCTTCAGATACGTGATCACGTCCGCAACAGGCCGGTCCGCGGGCGTCAACTCGTGGATCAGGCGGGGGATTCGAAGCCACGCGAACACGTAGTACACCGTATGGGTCCACGGCTTGTGAGGCGGTCCGTGCCACCTTGACCGATAGGCCGCAAGCGTCTCCGGCGTCGGCGAATGGTGCACGTCGCCATGCAGGAACACCTTCTCGCCGACCTTCAGATAGAACGGATCCCAGGCCAGGTTGGCGTACCGTCCGGACAGGTCTTCAAGCAGCTCCTCATAGGCCGGGAGGCTGTCGTGGTTGCCCGTGATGAAGACAAACTGACACCTCGGGTATTGCTCGACGAGATCGTCGATCCAGTCCTCGACGTATTGGAGCGACCGCTTGAGGTCGGGGTAGAAAGACCATTGGAAGTCGAAGATGTCGCCGTTGAGCACGAACAGACCTGCCTCCGAGGCGGCGTGGTGCAGGCTGGGCATCATCTTCGCAGCCGAGCTGCGGGTGGTCAACAGGTGCAAGTCAGAGATCGTATGACCTATCGCGGTCTGCATTCTTCGTCGATATATCCTGACGCCCAGGGGCCGGAACCACACGCGTTCCTATCCCCGGACGCGAAGATACCATTCTACCGAATTGCCGGTGGCGCCTCAAGCATCTTTCTTATTTCGGCAAGGGAGGGCGGAAACTTGTGAAGATATGCCAGTTTCTCGTGTGGCAACGCCAGGCAATAATGGCCGCCGACACCGGCCGCTACCGGGCTATGCCCAACCGCACGCCGGGCACGGTTCCCTGCGGATAGCAGCCCATCGAGACCGCCTCGCTGCCGGCTGGGACGCGCAGGTCCAGCCCAAAGTGGTCCGCGACAGAAAACTCCGCAACCCGGCTGCCCTGGCCTGATCCCAGCTCCGTCCGTACTTCGTCGAGGGTCGGGTACTTCTTGTGTTGCTTCCAGGAGACGCCCCAGTGGAACAGGCCCTGGCCGCTGGCAGGGCAGTAGAGGTTATTCTCGAACGTCAGACGCAGTTCCTCGAGCGAAAGGTCGCCGGCCTGCTCGCTCTGCATGGCCTTGGGCCAGTGCCGCTCGTCGGCGATGTCGAACCAGCCCCAGACCTGCGCGTCGCGGTTGTGGGCGACGACGTTGTGCCGGACGATCTGGTCGTGGTTCCACACCGGCTCCGAGCCGCCGGCGATCCGCGGCGTCGATCGCTGCTGCTCGCGGAAGTTGAACCCTTCCTTGTTGCCGATCAGCAGATTCCGCTCGATGGTGCAGCCGGGCGAGCTGGACAGGCTGATGCCCGCGGCCGCGCCCCAGGCGCCGGGCGAGTCCGCCAGGCCGTTGCCCACGATGACGTTGTCCTGGGCGTGCAGGCCATAGGAGATTTCATAGAAGATGCCGGCGTCCTCGTTGTGTGCGATCAGGCAGTTGCGGACGACGCAATCCTCATTGCCGATGTCGAACCAGATGCCGTTGCCGCGATTCTCGACGAACGTGCTCTGTTCCAGCACGGCGCCGCGCGTCAGGCAGATCTTGTTGCCGCCGGCCTCCCAGCCGCGATCGAAACCCTTGGTGTTGTTGTCACGAATCGTGCAACCGATCAGGTGCAGGCGATGGGCCCGGCTGGCGCCGAAGCCGAGCTGGCCATTGTGCTGGAACGTGCAGTTCCGGACGGTGATCTCCTGGCCTGTGAACTGCGCGCCGCTGCTGTTGGTGTGCTCGAAGGTGCAGCCCGCCACCGTAATGTGGTCGCCGGCGAATTCGACAGCGCCCTGCTGGGCGCGGTTGGCGGCGTAACGGAAGCGGAGACCCTGCACGACGATGTGGCTGCCCTTGACGCTCAAGATGCGGTCGCGCGTGGACGCCTCGACGGTGACCTTGTTGCCGGCGATGTCGCGGTCGTCATAGCCGCAGACGTACAGACGCCCGGCGTCGAGGTCGGCGTAGAAGGCGCCCCGAGTCAGCTTGTTGCGCTGGAGCACCTGTCGCAGGGCGTAACCCCCGACGAATACCTGCTCGCACCGGCCGATGAGCCGATGGAATTCGTCGGTCGGATGCGTGTAGCTCTCGTTCCACGCGACGAACTTGTGCGGCCACGGCGTGCTGTAGATGCGTGCGCCGCGGTCGGGCGATTCCTCCTTCGTCCACTCCGTGATGCGGTCCGCTCCCGTCAGGACGACGGTTTCGCCCTCGGCGGCACGGATCGTGATCGGCTCCGGCTGCGTGCCGCTGCTGTCGATGCGGACGGCCTCGCGATAGACCCCGGCGTGGATGACGACGACATCGCCCGCTTCGGCGCGCGAAACCGCCTCCGCGACGGTGCGAACCTGCTCGGTTGGGGCGATCAGTGGAATCTCCTTCGGCGCAACGTGCTATTGCCTGGCCGCAGCGGACGAGGCGCCGGCCAGGATGGTCAGGAACAACAGCAGCCATGCGTTGCGATGCATTGTCATAGGCGCTTTCCAGCTTGAATTTTCGGGCGATTTCGATACACTTGGCGCCAGTGGATTCTATGATGGACGCAGCCCGGACGCCAGGATGGTTTCGGGCCATAGCGATACATGTGGGGCATGGTTTGGCGGGCAAGCACAGGAATTTCATTCGCTTTCTGGGGTACGTTCGGCCGTACACGAGATACCTGATACTGGCGATTCTCGGCGGGGTGGTCAAGTTCACCGTCCCGCTGCTGGTGCCGCAGGTGACGCGCCATCTGCTCGACGACGTGTTCCTCAGCGAAACGATGACGACGACGCAGAAGTATCGCGAGCTGTTCTTCTACGCCGGCGGGATGATCGCGGTTTTCATCTTCGTCTACGCCCCGTTCACGTATCTGCGTCATCTCTACGCCGACAAGGCCAGCCACCGCGCGGTGTTCAACCTGCGCTGCGACCTGTACCACCGGATCCTGCGGATGAGCGCCTCGTTCTTCCAGCGGAACAAGAGCGGGGCGATCCTCACGCGGCTGATCAGCGACATCCAGCTTGCCCAGAATCTCGTGGGTACCGCGCTGACGAACACGTGGATGGACGCGGCGGCGCTGCTGGTGGTGGTGTCCTTGCTGCTGCGGATCGACGTGCTCACGACCCTGGTGGCGCTCTCGACGTTTCCATTGTACCTGCTGTTCTTCCGGCGGTTCCGCGACGAGATTCGCACCACCACCCGCCAAGTCCAGGATGAGCTGTCGGCGATGAGCAGCAGCGCCCAGGAACGCATCAGCGGCAGCGTCGTCGTGCGGGCCTTCAACCAGGAGCGCAGCGAGCGAAAGCGGTTCGTGACAGATTCGGAGAAGCTGTTCATCACGAACATGCGCCGGGTCTTCATCCAGAGCCTCAACCAGGCGGTTACCGGCACGCTCATGGGAGTCGCTCCGCTGATCGTCGTCTGTTTCGGGGGCTACCGCGTGATCGCGGGCACCATGAGCGTCGGCGATCTGATCGCGGTGACGATGTACCTCAGCCCACTGTACCTGCCGTTGCAGCGGTTCAGCGAGCTGAACGTGGTGTACGCCAATGCGATGGCCGCCCTCGACCGGATCTACGAGATCATGGACGAGAAACCCGAGATCGTCAGCGCGCCCGGCGCCGTGGAACTCGACAACGTGCGGGGCGCCGTCGAGTTCGACCGTGTCAACTTCTCATACGACGGCACGTGTCCCGTGCTGCACGAGGTCACGTTCCAGGTCGCGCCGGGCGAGAAGGTGGCCCTCGTCGGACCCAGCGGCTCGGGCAAGACCACGATCGTCAGCCTGATTCCGCGTTTTTACGACGTCAACGCCGGATGCGTGCGGATCGACGGCCGGGACGTCCGCGACGTGAAGGTCAAGTCGCTCCGCCGGCACATCGCGATGGTGTTGCAGGACCCGATCCTGTTCAGCGGCACGATCCGCGAGAACATCCTCTATGGCGACCCGACCGCCACCGACGCGGACGTCGTCGAGGCCAGCAAGGCCGCCAACGCGTACGAGTTCATCCTCTCGCTGCCGGGCGGGTTCGACGCCGAGGTGGGCGAGCGGGGGACCTCGCTTTCCGGCGGGCAACGCCAGCGCATCACGATCGCCCGGGCGTTCCTGAAGGACCCGAAGATTCTCATCCTCGACGAGGCCACCGCCGCCCTGGACACCGAGTCCGAGCAGTTGATCCAGAGCGCGATGAGCCGCCTGATCGCCGGCCGCACCACGTTCACCATCGCCCACCGCCTCTCGACCGTCGTCAACGCCGACCGCATCTTCGTCCTCTCGAACGGCTCCATCGTCGAGTCCGGCACCCACTACGAACTCCTCGCCCAGGCCGGCCTCTACCGCGACCTCCACGAAAAGCAGTTTGCCTCCCCCACCTCCCGCCCCTCCTGACCACCCCGCATCCAGTGCATCCCACCAGCTCACTCAATAGTGTTCTCGAAATCCCTCGCGATTTGTCCTCCCCAAATCCCCGCGAAAACCGCTCTTGGTGTCATTTCCGCCACATAGCAGGAACAGGCAAGTCGCGTACGGCGAACGGAACACGCACCTCATACGGGTGGACGACGATAACATGGCGTATGCTCGCAATCTCCGTTTCTGCTGCAAACGTAAGCAGCCAGCCGCCACACTTGACGGTGTTTAGGAGGGTATTCTCAACGCACTCAGACCAAACGGCGGAGCTAACGCGGTTATCCTCCGTTGCTCTGATGGGATTTCCGTCGGCATCAAGCAGCAGCGTCCGAACGACCAGGTAGTCGGCTATCGGTTCAGCGGGAGAAGACGGGTCATCGAAGGCCCGCACGGTCCCACCAGGATGCTTCACCTCCGTCCAATACGTATGGTCGCAGCATTCTATGGTTGCCTTTGTCACGCGGATCTGCAGACCAGGCGCTGCTTTGACCCAGTCGTCGGAGGCCTCGAAAGGAACATCTACTTCGATCACGTCCTCTGCATACACGGCGTAGGCACACCATTCGAACAACGACAGCGCACGGATCGCCTTCTGATTCGGATCAACACAGAAGGAAATAAGCACATCATAGGGCTGCAACACCGCTTGCGGCATCCCAAAAGTATCTCGGGACATCGGGTATTCGTACTTGAGTTCCTGATACTGCCGCAAGGGATCCCATGGGAGCGGTGTCCATGCCACGCTGTTGCCATCGCTATCGACGACCTGGAGAATATCGGGGTCCACGACCTGCATCCCCACCAGATCATTGGCGTCGAGGACATGGACCTTGCCGACAACCGTTATGCTACGTCCACATTCATAGAGGTCTCTCTGTCCCGTATAGGACGGATTGAAGACCTGCGTTGAGACCTCGACGGAGTCCCAGACAAACGCAAATCGGTCTTCCACGTTCCATCCGATTGCGTTTGGATCACCCGCATCTTGTCCGACAGCCGCAGGCGTGCCGAAGGCAAAGCCTGCCAGCAGAAAAAGCATACCTATGCATCGCCGCCTCGCAGGCTTCTTTCGCATTGTCATGGTCTGGTTCCTCCGCGCAATTGTCGCCGAAATCGACACACACCATCCTGTGGTACTCTTCACAGTTCCTCACTGCCAGATCACGAACCAACCCCGTCTCGTTTCCATGGTTGGTCGTGTAACTACCATTATACCATGCGATTGCCGGGAACCGCAGACCAGAACCTGATTCCAGGGTGGGCGGGATCAGTCAGTGCCGGCCTCTTCGGGGGTTGGCTCGGTGGGCTCGTCTTCGACGGGGTTCTTGGTGATCTCGGCGATCAGGGTGGTGGCGTAGCAGCCGGAGTCAAGCTCGAAACGCAGTTCCAGGTAGGGGCCCAGGTCGTCCGTTCCCGTCGTGACGGCGGCCCCTCGCGGCTGGAACCGCAGCGGCCGGCGGCCGCCCCGGGCGCCGAGCTTCTTCATCTGGCGGAACTGCTCTTCGCCCAGCCCTTCGGCTTCGAGGATGGGTTCCTCGATCCGGGCGGCAGGCCCTTCCAGGCGGGTGGTGCGCTGGCCCAGCAGGGGGCCGGTCGGGCTGATCTCGAAGCGGTCACAGCGGGGTTGCTCGGCCGCCGCGTCTTCCACGCGAAAGCACGCGCCGTTCTCGTGCTTGTAGGCCATGTCGCCCGGCAGGAGCTTGTCGATGTCGGGCATGCGGGCGGTGAGCACGCGGTTGAACACCGCCGACTGATACGCGGAGACGAAGAAGCCCTTGAGGTGCCGGTCCATCACCTTGAAGGTGCGTTTCTTGTTGCCGCGATTGGCGATGAGGGCCTTGAGGATGCGCCGGCGTTCGACGATCTGACGCGGCCAGGCGTCCAGCGCTTCCTGGTACCGCCCGTCGAGGTAGAGCTGGCGGGCCTGGAGCATCACGGCGCTGTCCAGCCGCGGATCGGGCACGCCGATGAACAGGTCGATGGCGCGCTGGGCGTCGTTGTCGATCACCGCCTTGCCGATGAGGTGGTTGTCGACGCGGTTGCCGAACCGCTGCGGGCCGTAGTAGTTGGGCACGCCTTTCTGCGTGAGGATCGACAGCACCTGCTCGGCGGTGCGCGCCGCTTGGTCGAGCGGCACCGTCAGCTCGCGCAGCTTGATGACGAAGCGGTTGCCGGCCAGGTGGCCCAGCCTAAGCTTGTTGGTGTGGCGGGTGACATGCCGGATGCGGATGTCCGCGACGTCGATGTCCCGCAGTCGCTCGGGGTCGACGTGCTCGACGGAGACCCACTGGCGAGTCACGGCGTGCGTGTCCTTCAGTCCCGCCGAGCCGATGTCACGACGCGCCACGTTCAGCGCCCGCGCGAGCCGGTCGATGGCGTCCCGCGTGCCGAGGCCGCGTTTCTCGATGAGGATGTACGTGTGGTCGCCCTCGCCGGCCGCCGGATAGAGAGGCAGCTCTTCGACGAAGAAGTCCTCAGGCCGCGTTTTGATGACGCCCCCGGTGCCGGAGATGGCCGCCGTCAGGAGGATGGGTGTATCGTTCATGGCTTCGCCGCGATCTTCCTTCTGTCGAGATGTCCTGTCCATGGCAACCATCCCCAAGCTGCGCTTGAGGCTGCCACGCGGGACTGCCACCCGCGTTCGGTCGGACCGGAAGCTTTCCTTCGCCGGTCTTGGATGATATAAGTAACCGCAAACGCAACAGAATACAAGAGAAGGACATGCTGGGATTCAAGAAGCGTCGACGAGCGAGGATTGCAGGGCAGGCCTTTCCGGCTGAATGGCTGGCGATCATCGAGAAGAACGTCCCGATCTGCCGGCGTCTGCCGGAGGCGGACCGGCAGGAGCTGCGCCGGCACATTCTCGTCTTCCTCGCGGAGAAGCGGTTCGAAGGTTGCGGCGGGCTGGAGATCACCGACGAGATTCGCGTCACCATCGCGGCCCAGGCGTGCATCCTGCTTCTCCACCGCCAGACCGACTACTACCCGGGCCTGACGTCGGTCCTGGTCTACCCTCGGACGTACGTGGCCGAGCGGGCCCACCGCATCGTCGGCGACATGGTCCTCGAAGGCGAGGACGTGCGGCTGGGCGAGTCCTGGCATCGCGGGTCGGTCGTACTGGCCTGGAACAGCGTGCGGCGGGGGGCCGCCAACCCGCGCGACGGCCAGAACGTCGTCTTCCACGAGTTTGCCCACCAGCTCGACAGCGCCTATGGCAAGGGCGACAACACCCCGGTCCTGAGGGACAGGTTCAGCTTCGCCGCGTGGGCCCAGACCCTCGGTGAGGATTTCGAGGAGTTCCGGCACAGCGTCGGACGGGACGATGAGCAGGTGCTCGACGAGTACGGGGCTACCGACGAGGCCGAGTTTTTCGCCGTGGCGACCGAGTGCTTCTTCGAGAAGGCCGAGGAGCTGCGGGACGTCCACGCCGAGCTATATGAGGCGTTGAAGGACTTCTACCAGCAGGACCCGGCCTCCTGGCCGGCGGCGTCGGCTCCCGGCGGACCGCCGTGAACAAAATGGGCGATCCGGCCGGCAAGACTATTGCAGTCTGGGCAACCTGTGGTATACTCTGCTGCACTGTGATTCCGACGCCGTAGATCCGCGAGGCATCACAGTCGAGGGCACGAAACTTCTGCGTTTCGGCTGTAAGGTTCAGTGGGTCTTGGGTTGGAACAGGACAATGGAAAACCATCGTAAGAGTCACATCAAGAAGAAACGCGTCAGTGGGTTCCGGGCTCGGTCGCGGACCCACCACGGCCGCAAGATACTCTCCAGTCGGCGCCGCGCCCGGGTCAAAGCCAAACGCGGTTAGGCGTTTCCTCACGAGTTTCCTCGTCAGGTTCCCAAATCGCCGGCCTCAGACCATTGTGCCTGGTTCGCCGAGAATTGTCTCGATCTCGTGCGTTCGGCTCTGCGCCAGCATCGCCTGCGCCATCGCTTCCGCCTGCCGAATGGACATGCCTGCGATCGTCTGCTGGGTCCGCAACAGATAGGCGGGGTCCACACTGAGCGTGCGGACGCCGATGCCCAGCAGGAACGGAACATACTGCGGCTCGTGAGCCATGTCGCCACAGACGGACACCTCCCGCTTGCTGCCGTTGGCGGCGCGAACGATCCGACTCAGGGCCCGCAGCACGGACGGATGGTGCGGCAGGTAGAAGTCGGCCACGCTGTCGTTGGTGCGGTCCACCCCCAGCATGAACTGGATGAAGTCGTTGGTGCCGATGGAGAAGAACTCCGCCTCTGCGGCGAAGTCTTCGATCAGCTCGACCACCGAGGGCAGCTCGACCATCATTCCGAGCTTGGGTTTGCCGTTGTGGGCGATGCCTTGCCGCGAGAGTCCATCGATCGACTCCAGCACGACCTCGCGGGCCTGGCAGAACTCGTCGATCGAGGAGATCATCGGGAACATGATCCGCAGGTCGGCGTCCGCTCCGGCCCGGAGGATGGCCCGCACCTGTTCGCGGAAGATCGGGCGGTTCTGGAGGGAGAATCGGATCGAGCGCATGCCCATGGCCGGGTTCTGCTCCTGGACGTCATGGTAGTAGGAGAGGATCTTGTCGCCGCCGGCGTCGAGCGTGCGGAACGTCACCGGTTTGCCGGGCATGGACTGGACGAGTCTGCTGTAGATGACGAACTGCTCGGCCTCGGATGGAAACGTCGTCCGCACGATGAACGGGAACTCGGTGCGGTACAGGCCGACTCCGTTGCATTGCAGCTCGGCCGCGAGGACGGCGTCGGTCAGCAGATTGATATTGGCCAGCAGTTGCACCGGCACGCCGTCGGAAGTTCGGGTCTGCGGCTGGATGAGCTTCTTCTGCTCTTCGAGGCTCAGCCGGACCTTCTGCTGCGAGTGGAATTTCTCGAGCACGTTGTCGTCGGGATCGACGAACACGTTGCCGATCTGCGCGTCGACGAGGATCGGAGTCCCGTCCGGCAGTCCGAGCAGATCGAAGCTGTCCGCGATGACCATCGGCATGGCCAGCGAGCGGGCCAGGATCGCGATGTGCGAGGTGACTCCGCCACCGACGAGAACCACGGCGCTGGCTTCCTCGCTCGATAGCTTCAGCAGGTCGGAGGGGAACAGATCGCGCGCGACGACGACGTGACCCCGATAGACCTGGGTGTCCTCGCCGGCGCTGATCAAGTTGTTCACTAGGCGAATGGCCAGGTCCTCGATGTCGTTGACCTTCTCCCGCATGTACGCGTTGTCGCTGGCGAGGAACGTCTGGATGAATTCGCCGCTGACCTCGGCTACGGCGACGGGCGGGTTGACACCGGTCTCGATGCGCCGGACGATCTTGTTGAGGAAGGCCTTGTCTTTAAGGATCATCAGGTGAGCGGCGAAGATCAGAGACGCCGCGTCCGACAGCTTGTTCTCGACGCGCTCCTGAAGCTCTTCGAGCTGATCGGTCGTGCGGGTGACCGCCTCGTCGAACTGCTCGATGCTGTAGTGTCCCTCGAATTCGCGGTGCAACAGGAACGACAGGCTCTTCTGTTTGTCGATCACCATCGCCGGCGCGTAGGCGAACCCCTCGGAGGCGACCCTGCCTTTGATGAATTTCAGTTGGGCCGGGACGGTCGTCCGGACCTCGGGATGTTCCGGTCGCGGCTCGTGCATCCCCATGAGAAACTGGGCGTTCTCGATGATGTGAGCCAGTTGCGACGCCACGGTCTCCAGGGCCTTGACGTCCGCGTCGGTGAAAGATTCCCCGGTGCTACGCTGGAGAACCAGCACGCCCATCTTGGAGATGCCGCGCGCGATGGGCAACGCCAGGAACGCGTCGAACCGCTCCTCGAAGAGGCCCGGGAAGAACTTGTAGTTGGGATTGCGGCTGGCGTCCTTCTCGCAGACGGTCTTCATCTCCTGGAGCGCCAGGCCCGTCAGTCCCTGGCCCAATCCCAGACGCACCTTTCCCACGGACTCGGGGTTCAGCCCGCGGGTCGCACGCAGCGTCAACATGCGTTCGGCCGGGTCGTACAGATAGACAGAGCAGACGGCCGAATGTGTCCGGTTGGCCACCATCTCGACCGCCTTGTTCAGCAGCGTCTCAACGCTGGCGCTCTCTCGGAAGAGATGGTTCAGCTCGTTGACCTCGTACAGCAGTTGCTCACTGTCCATGCTGCGACCTCGGCTCTCCTGTTGTCGTCCGGCCTTTCCGATGCCATGTACGCCGCCATCTGTCTACCGACGGCGATTGCGACCGGTTCGTCCCGGGTTCCGGATCTCCCGCAACGGTTCCCGCCGCGCACGAGGGAGTACTTATAGCGTCCGTGTGCGGTGCAGGCAAATGACTTGTGGGGCAATTCCGGTGCCACCTCGGCAGAATCGCGGGCGTTCTCCCGGCGGCCCTCGCCGCAGCAATGGAATATGGAGTGGTCACCCCGCACGGCTCCAGGCGGAGGCGACAAGAATGTATCAGGCCGAGCCCATGTCTACGGAATTGTCGTCTGTGGCTTGTCTATCGCTCGACGATGAACGTAATGTCGTATGGGAGGTCTTCTTTCCCGCCCTGGCGCTTGGGATGACGCTCGGTGCCGCCGTCGTCGGTCCCGTCCGGGCCGATGCTGTAGACGACATATCCCCCGTCACGCTTCTTGTATCGCAGCGGTCGGCCGTCGAATGGGTCGATCGGCGTCGTCTCGAGATAGCCTGGCACGAGATCGGTGGTATCCTGAGGCAGTTGCGCCGTCGCGAGTCGATAACGCTCGACGGCCACTGCCGTTCGCGCCACCTGCATCCGAGCCATCCCCTGCACATTCACGCCGATCAGACGGGCGCATGGAGGAGTCAGCCAGTCCAGAATGGAAGAGATGCCCGATGTGTTGTACCGGGCCTCGGCTGTCTCGATGGCCTTCTGCCGTTTCCACGGCTCCATCTGAGCGATCTCGATCGCTTCGGCCATCCGATCCAGGTGGCGGATCAGACTCAAGTCGACAACGCCCAGTTCGCGGAGAATCCCGGCCACCGCTACGGAGAGGTTGCCTGGGCCGTAGTTCGACGGCTCATCGGCCATATGCAGTCCGAAGCACCGCTCTGCGGCCAGCGCCCGCACCATCGAATCGGGATCATCGCCTTCGTACAGGGCGGCGTCGATCTGCACGAGATGGGCGTCAGTCAACGTCGTCCGGTTGACCACCTGCTCCAGCCCCTCGGCGGTCAATTCCAGATCAGCTTGGGCGACAACTTGGGAGATGATCGTGGGCAACTTGACCAGGGTGCGGGCCAGGCCATAACTGCTCAGAAGCATCCGGGTCGCTGTGTTGGGATCGTTCTGTTCGGCGTGCAGAACGGCCCCCATGACCAGCAGACGCGTGGTGCGTCGAATCGCGGCGAGATCGATCAACTCTGCATCGTTGCCCTGCGTGAAGTCGACGGGGTAACGGCAATCCGGGATCGCCAGTCCTTGACGCAGCAGTTCGAGCGTCTTCTGGTTCCCGGCGAGCATCGAAGCCGTTACGTGCTTCGTCGGGTTGTCGAGCGCCTGCCTTCTGCGCGGCAGGGGCGCGTTGCTGAACAGGGGGACTCCATTGGCGTCTTCGGTCGAAGGGGATATCAGATGGCTCAGGGCCGTGGTGATGTAGTCGGCCGCGTTCTCGGCAAACGCAGGTATCGTATAGCTGGCATCGAGTTCTTCACAAGTGGCCGGATACCCGGCGGCGCGCACGGCATCGAGACGGCGGTTCACCTTCGTCCGAACCACGATGCGAAACACCGCAAAGGCGATGACCAATGCGCCAAGGACGAACACGGCGACGTGCCAGGACCGAATTCGATGTCTGCTGTTTCTCTCGCCTTGCTCGGTCATGTTGGCTCTCTGTCAGGAGGTTGACGCTCGTGTCGAGTTTCCGCGTGGCCGAATATAGCAGATCGCGGACGGACGGGGAATCGTCAATTCTCCGGCAGGCGGAAGAGACGGATTTCATGGGACTCATTCGGCCGAGCGACTTCCGCGTAGACCCAAAGCTCGTCATCGACCCACATCCAATGCGAATAGCGCCATGTCGCGAAACGCGCGCTCGGTGTCGTGCTGGCCAGCAGGGGGTTCTCCGGCGTGAGGTCGGTGACGTGATGGAGGTCGAACGTGAAGCCGACGCCGGTGGCGATGTTGTAGACCGGGTCGTGCCAGTCGCAGGCCGAACCCTCGTAGATGAACAGGTATCCCAGACCAACCGGGACCACGCTCGCCGGGCGGACGTAGAAGTCGTGCCAGCCGGTCAGGTCCATGATCGACTGATAGGGACTGCCCACCGGCTCCCAGGTCTCGCCGTCGCTGCTGCGGAAGTGATAGATGCGCTCGGTCCGACGCATGACCCCGATGACATAGCAGTGGCAGACCCCTTGTGCACAGATGATGACGGGGTCCTTGTATTCGTTTGGGATGACGTCGCGGTCGTCGGATTTCGGCAGGGGGGCGATGACGACCTTTGCTGATCGCGGATCGAAGGCGGTCGGATCGACGGCGTCCGCGAACTTGATGATCGACCAGGGGCCATCCTGCCACGGGCCGCACGCGTAGAGCTTGAAGAGTCCGGTCTTCGGATCGATCAGCAGAGCGGGGCGCTCGAAACCGGGGATCGGGACGTCCTCTCTTCGGATGCTGTGCACCTTCTCGAAGTGGATGCCGTCGGCGCTGCGCAGGATTCGAATCTCGTAGCCCCGCAGGCCGCGCGGCGCCTCGGCGGTGCGCATCCGGCAGGCCAGCCAGAACGTGCCGCTCCGGTCCCACACGACCGACGGTGCCCCCGCCCACCATTCGGCTTCGTTCCGCTCTGGCTCGACGATTACCTCATATTCGTGGAACTCCGCCGCAACGTTACCGAGCGGACCATCGGGAGCGGGGACCGGCCGGCTCCGGATTGCGAGGCACGGGTGGGCCATCGCGAGCGACAGAAGGGCGGACGCGAACAGATGCGCATTCGGTCTCATTGTGCAGTTCTCCTGCGACTATTCCATGGACTGCTGGCCAGATGGTATGCCGCCAAGCGGATGTCGTCAACGCCCGTCGAAATCGCAGCGGACGATCACATTGCGGTGACGTGCCCTGGGGTCGGATGTGAGACGGGCCGGGCATTTGAAAAAGGTTGACGACGCTCCGGCCGGGCCCTATAGTACCTCCACTTCGATTGCTGCGCCCGTAGCTCAATTGGATAGAGTCGCGGACTTCGAATCCGAAGGTTGCAGGTTCAAGTCCTGCCGGGCGCGTTGAGGACGGCGTTTGTGGTTCGTGCCGCCCGGATGCGCAACCAGGTGTCCTGGCCGCCGGCCTTACGACTCCTGGCCCGGCTACGGCGGGCTGACCAATTGGATTCTGTGCGTGATGCTGGCCAGTCCGATCTGCTGGACGATCGTCATCGCCGACAATACGCCTGTTCTCATGTCGTAGGTGCAGTCGGTGCGATGCAGCGGTCCGACCTCGCTGATCGTCGCGGCGCCCGGCCGCACGTCGCTGACGGTGACGGTCGTACCCACCTTTTCATTGGTCTCGATCAGTTGTCCCGGCCGCAGATTGCCCAGGGCCTGTGGTGAGATCCACAGGCCGCCGATGGTCGCGGCCCCCGAGGCGCCGTCCTGCGTCGCCTCGTTGGGCGGCATGCCCGGCAGCGACTCGAAGAGATATCGGTTGGTGAAGCGCACCCAGCCGGGCCCGCAGGCCTTCGGCGTGAGCGTCGCGGTCATTGCGCGGTCCAGCTTCGACCCGGCGACCGAGACCACCGACGTCTGCACACCCCGGTACGACAACTGCCCGAATCGCTCGATCCACTGCGGCGGCGGCGCGTCCTTCCACGGCACGTCGATGTCCTTGCGCTCCACGAGCCACAGGGTGACCAATTGGGCGCTTCCTTCTCCCATCCCTGCCATGCCCTCGCCCCCGATCGGCGCCGTGAGCACCGACTGTCCCTGTCTCCGCGAGGCGTGGAAGATCATCAGCCCGGTGTCCAGGTCGTACACGTGCGCCTGGTAGCCGGAAATGTCATCGGTCTGAAAGCGGATCGCCCGATACGTTCTTCCTTCCAGGGTGTAGGGCATCCGCAGGATGCGGACGCCTTGCGCATTGACCTCGGCCACCTGCGCGAGCACCTCGGGATGAATCCAGTAGTCGGCGGCGCAGCCGGCGTGACCGACCATTCCTCCCCCGACGGCAAACCCGCACTTCTTGGTCGCGGTGTCGAGCGAGTAGAGCTTCGTGGACAACTCCACAACGCCGCCACCGACGTGGCCGACGGACACGACGTTGAAGGCTGCACTGCCACTGGCACCGATCTTCTCCTGGCGGTAGCGCGTGCCGGTGTTCTTGTCGATCCAATTGCCCTCGTCGTCCTGCACGAGCTTGCCGTATTCGCCCGGAATGCTGGCGGTCATCCCGAAGTAGGTCAGTCGTGTGCCGGGCTTGATACAGGGCGGCGCACCCACCTGTGCCGCCGTGGGAACCAGGGGCAGCATGATGCTGGGGTCGGGAACCGCCGGAGGCTGTGCACCCCATGCGCCTGAACTGCCCACTGTCGACACCAGAAGAAGGAGTCCGACTGAGAAACGCCTTTGCCGCATTGCCATGACACACCTCCTTGCCGCATTTGCCCGCCGGGCCGAGAAACTGCGAACACGCGACGCCGGTCGCTCTATGGAGAGAACGCGCGTTCTCGGCCGGCTTGGCGCCGGTGGGCAGGATGGGCACACCCGAAAGTCATTATCCGCGCGTCTGTCCGCATGACGCAAGCCTATGTGGACCAGCATTGTCTGTCAATATGTAAACCGGCCGGCAGCCCCGGATGCGCTGAGAGGTGAGCGGACGGTTGAGCCGGCGGCGTCTGCCGTGGTATCATGGAAACCGTGATACGCGGAAGGCCCGTATCCACGCGAAGGAGGGATCGCGTTCGGCTGCGGCCGTATCCAGGGGATATGAATGGCTGTCAAGGGGGATTGATGGCTACCCAGTCCAGGAAAGCGAAGAGAGGCAAGGGCAAACGACCGACTCCCCGCGTTGTGCTGAGCCGGAAGAAGAAGATCGCATTTGCCTTCATCGCCTTGGTCCTGTCCGGTGCATTGCTCCTATTGGTGGAGGGGTGCCTGCGTCTGTTCCGTTACGGCGGCGATCCTCGGCTCTTCGTCGCCGCCTCGGTCGAAGGGGGGCGTTTCCTGACCTGCAACCGCGAGATTGGACGGCAGTACTTTCCTTACCTGGTGAAGGTGCCGAAACCGTCGTGGGATGCGTTCCTCAAAGACAAGCCCTCGAACGGGGTTCGCATGTTCGTTCTGGGTGGCTCGACGGCTGCCGGTTTCCCGTATGGCAATAACCTGATGTTCTCTCGCATCCTGAACGTCCGGCTACAGGAGGCGTTTCCCGACCGGAAGATCGAGATCGTCAACACCGCCATGTCCGCTACGAACACCTACACGCAGCTCGATTTCCTGGACGAAATCCTCGCGCAGAAGCCAGACGCGATTCTGATCTACTCGGGACACAATGAATACTACGGCGCGCTGGGTGTCGCATCCCGCGAGTCTCTGGGCCAAAGCCCCGCGGTGGCCAGAGCCTACCTGAAGCTGCGTCGACTGAAGCTGTTCGTGCTGGCGCAAGATGCTGTTGGCCTGGTAAGAGGCATGCGGAAACAAGGCGCCGACTACGATCCGAGCGCCACCCTCATGGAGCGAATGGTGGGCGCAAAGGCCATCCCTCTCGATAGTCGGCTCTACCGGCAAGGAACAAAGCAATTCGCTGAGAATCTCGATCGCATCTATCAGAAGGCTCGTGTCGCCGGGGTTCCCATCGTGGTCAGCGAGCTGGTGAGCAACGTGCGAGACCAGCGACCCTTTGTCTCCGTGGCGACGGGTTCGGCGCCGGCGGCCGATCTGGTGTTTCGTGATGCGCAGGCCCTGGACCGGGAGGGGGACCACGAGCAGGCGCATCGCCTCTACACCAAGGCCAAGGACCTCGATGCGTTGCGATTTCGGGCCTCGGAGGAATTCAACGAGATCCTTCACGAGACCGCCCGGCGGTATGGTGGGGCGGTCGTTCCGATGAAATCCCGCTTCGAGGCCGCCTCGCCCGAGGGCATCATCGGGGACCATCTCATGGTGGATCATCTCCATCCGAATGTTGACGGCTGCTTTCTTATGGCCGCAGCCTTCTTCGATACGATCCGGGACGCGAAGGCGATCGATCTGCCGTGGGACCGCGCTGCCGTCAAGCCGATCGAACACTACAGACAGAATTGGGGCATGACCGATCTCGACCTTGCCTGTGCGGATCTCAGCATTCGGTATCTCAAGGGAGGCTGGCCCTTTCAGCCCCAGGCCGGACCGAACCGGAGCCTTCAGTCGTTTGGGCCGCAGGGCGAGGTGGATACCCTGGCCCTGCGTGTTCTGACCGACGACGCTTACAGCATCATCCTTGCTCACGACGATTTGGCGCAACGGCACGAGAGGGAAGGCCGCTACCTGGAGGCCTATCACGAGTATCGCGCCCTCTGCCACACGGTTCCCTGGAGCACGATCTTCCTTAACGATGCGGCGAAGAACCTGCTGCGCCTCAAGCGGACGGATGAGGTCCCTGCGCTACTGGCGCGCTCGCTGGAAATCCAAGACACCTTCTTCGCGCTGCGCTGGATGGGACATCTGCTGGTCAATCAGGGCAAATTCGCAGAGGCGATCCCATATCTGGAGAAGGCCAGAGAAGGGCACGAGGACAACGAGCAGGTGCTGCTGTGCCTGGAGCAGGCCTATCAACACACCGGCCGTCACGACGAGGCCCTGGCAGTAGGGCAAAAGCTCAAAACGCTGCCGCACAGGAGCGATCGATAGCGCGACGCAGCGGACACAGTGGACACAGAGCGTTCGGTGACGCGTGGTTCGACAATGAGGTTTCGCATCTTGTCCTGATTGCCTATTGTCAAATACGTATTTTCCCTAATAGACAGGCCCTGCAACTGTCCGTAGATTCAGTCCATTCGTTTTCAAGGAAGGGGGAGGAGAGATCGGTCCTGTAGCGGCAGAGCTGCCTTGTGGGAAAGGATACCCATGGACGCGAAAGGAACGACAAGGCGAAGAACCGCGTTTGCCAGGTTGCTGACGTTTGGGGCGGTACTGTTGTTGTTCGTCTTGCTGGTGACCCCGGGTGACGCGGCTCCGGGATCGCGCGTCGTGAGTCCTGCGACGACGATCGCGCTTCAGCAGGCCTTGGCGACAAACATGGTTGCGCTGGGCGGCGGTGGCTATGGCAAGGTCCACTGCCCGGACTGGTGGTGGCCGCGCAGCCCGTGCAAGCCGCCGTGGCCGCCATATTGGACACCGGGCCCGCCGTACTGGCTGCCTCGGCCGCCGTATTGGGTGCCGGGACCGCCATACTGGGTACCTCGACCGCCGATCTGGTCGGGCTGGTGGTGGCAGTAGCCGCGAGATTCTGGTCGAAGTAGGGTGACGTCCGAGGGGCGGATTCTGTCTCCCGACAGCCCGCCCGCAGGGGGCTGAACTGTCATCATATTGGAGTCCGTCCGCGAGAGGATCACGGGCGGACACTCGTAGGGGAGTCAACAAGTGAACCTCGCAGACAGTACGCAGCGCCGGCACGTGCACGCCGGGCGCAGAGTCTTGGGGACTGTACTCATGGTCCTCGCCGCACTCCCATTGTCTGGCTGCTCCGACCAGGTTCGGATGCCCACGGCGGATGAACTGGAGGCCTTCGAGCAGGCCCGTTCCACCGTGCCGACAGTTGACATGGACCGCATCCAGAAGGCCAAGCTCAAGACCGGTCCCTATCGAGTTGTCGCAGGCGACGTTCTCGAGTTCACCATGCCGGCCCTGCTCCAGGCGGTTACGGCCAAGGAGGTGCAGGCGGCACAGACGCGAAGCGAGGCCGACTATCCGTACTTGTGCCGTGTGCGAGACAGCGGCGAGATTGTCCTGCCGGCGATCGGCTCGATGGACGTGGCGGGCCTGTCTCTTTCGCAGATTGAGCAGGCGGTCACCAAAGCGTACGCCGGCTACGTCGTCCTTGAGCCATCGGTGTTCGTCCGCGTCAGCGAGTTCAAGACCTCGAAGGTATACATTACCGGCGCTGTCGAAGAGCCGGGCGTTTATACGCTCCAGGCCGACCAGATGACGCTGAGCTGTCTGCTGACCGAGGCGGGCGGGATCGCCGAGGCGGGCGCAGCGCTGGTGCGCATCGTGCGCTCGGACCAGACCGGGCCCGAGAGTCTGACCGCCGACAGCGAGCCCATCCTGCTGCCGGTCGTGAACACGAACATTCCCTTCCAGGATGTGGCTCTGGAGGAAGGGGACACCGTGGTCGTGGAGCAGACGCAAATGCCCCTGTTCAGCGTTCTGGGGCTGGTCAGCAAGCCGGGCAACTTCCCCTATCCGCCTAACGCCGAGTACAACCTGACCCAGGCCATCGCCTACGCCGGCGGCTTCGATCCAGTGGCCGAACCACGCTACGCGACCATCTACCGCCTGACGGAGGATGGTTCGGTCGCGCGCGTGCCGTTCCAGTTGATCCAGAAGGGAGAATTCACCGAGGCGCTGGTCACGCCGATCCGTCCGGGCGACGTTGTGGCCATCGAGCACACCCCGAGGACCCGAGCCAACGCGATGATCCACAACCTGGTGCGGATCAACACCGGCATCTACATTCAGGGCCGAGACCTGTGGGATTAGACCGTCGATGTGCCAGGCAGAGAGGAAACGATGAACAGCCGAATGGAAGCCAGCTTGCCCGAGCCGTCGGAGACGATGCCGGTCACCGAGATGGTTGAAGGGTTCTCGGAGAGCCTGTTCGAGATCCTCTGGCGGCGTCGCTGGACCGTCTTGCTGACGGCGGTTGTGGCGATGATTGCGGGAATCGTGTATCTGGAGCGAGCCACCCCTCGCTTCACCAGCACGTCGCGAATCTACGTCGAACAGGCGGGGCCGGAGGTATGGGAGAAAGACGCCTCCGGCGTCGTGACCCGATGGACGAACTATCTCTACACTCAGGCGGAGTTGATCAAGCAGACCGATACGCTCTCGGCGGCCCTGGCCCTGCCGGGCATGGCCGGCCTCAAGACCTTCGCGGACGTCGACAACCCGGTGACGAAGTTGCGCCGCGAGCTGGAGGTCATGGTAGGCAAGAAGGACGAGATCATCAATGTTTCGTTCACGTGTCCCTACCCGGATGAAGCCGCCCATCTGGTCAACTCCGTCGTCGACGCCTACATCACCAAGCACAACGAGCGTCGACGCAACACGTCGGCCGAGGTCGTCAAGATCCTCCGGGAAGAGAAGACCAGTCGCGATGCGGAGCTCAAGGAGAAGCTGGAGAAGATGGTCGAGTTCAGCCAGGCCAACGAGGGTCTGGCCTACGGCGCCAGCCAGGAGAGCAACATCATCATGCGCCGGCTCGAACGGTTCCAGCAGGCGCTCGATGAGGCCCAACTGGCGACGATCGAGTGCAAGGCGTTTTACGAGACCGCCAGAAGGATGGCGGATGATCCGGTCGGGCTGCGACAGTTTGTCGAGGCCCAGCGTGCCAAGGGGATCTACATTGCCGGGGCGAACGAGGCCGCATCGCTGCGGGCCCAGTTGCAGCAGCTCGAACGCGACCGGGCCGACTGCCTGCTTCGGCTCAAGGCCGATGCGCCTGCGATCTTGGCCCTGGATGCGGAGATCGAGCGGATCGAGGCGCAGATCGCTGAGGTGGACGCCGACTTCGCCGCCCGGCAGTTGGCGGTCGCCGAAGAGCAGTACCAGGCCGCCGTGCAGAGGCAGCAGGAGCTGGCCGAGGACCTGGACGAGCAGCGCGCCGCCGCGATTGCGCTGAACCGGCAACTGTCGCAGTTCACGCTCCTCCAATCGGACTACGAGCAAACCCTGCGGTTCTGCGAAATCCTCGACGACAAGATTCGCAAGCTCAACGTGGACCCGGAGGTGGGGGCCCTCACGGTTCAGATCGTCGAGACCGCCGAGCCGGCGACCGAGCCGTCCGAGCCGCAGAAGGCCCGAACCATGGGACTGGCTCTGTGCCTGGGTCTCTTCGCGGGCGTCGGCCTGGGTTTGCTGCGGGAATGGAAGGACCAGCGGCTGCGCTCGACTCAGGAGATCTCCGCTCTGCTCGGGCTGCCGGTTCTCGGAGTGGTTCCCTCGATGACGGCTCCGAAGCAGACGCTGGCGATTCGCGGCCAGAAGGTTCGCATCAGTCCCGATTCCCGCGAGGCCGAAGCCTTCCGCACCGTGCGCACGGCCCTGTTCTTCGGACGGCCCAAAGACGAGGCCCGGACGATCCTGATGACGTCGCCGGCGCCGGGCGAGGGCAAAACGATGATGGTCGCCAATCTGGGCATCGCCATCGCTCAGGCCGGCCAGCGCACGCTGATCATCGATACGGACTTCCGCCGGCCGACGCTGCACAGGATCTTCGATCTGCATCGGCAGGCCAAGGGATTGAGCAGTGTCCTGGCCGGCCGGATGGGCCTGGACGAGGCCATCGAGCACCTCGGCATGGCGAATCTCGACGTGCTCACGTGCGGGCCGGATGTCCCCAACCCGGCCGAATTGCTCAACAGCAATCGCTTTGCGGAAGTTGTCAAGACCCTGGCCCAGCAGTATGACCGCGTGCTGATCGACTCACCTCCGGTGATTGCCGTGGCCGATGCCCAGATTCTCGCAGCGCTGTGCGATGTCACCATTCTCGTGCTGCGGGCGCAGCAGTCGACGCGTCGCGTCAGCATGCAGGCCTGCGACAGCCTGGCGGGCGTGGGCGGGCGCATCCTCGGGGTCGTCGTCAACGATGTGCCGCGCAGGAGCGACCGGTACGGCTATTCCAGTGGGTACGGATACCACGACTACAACTACCGCAGCGGCGGCGACGGCCACACGAGAAAGAAGACTCCGATCGTGGAGATCGGCGGTCGAAGCGAGAGAAAGACCAAAGGGCAGTTGGAGCGGCTCCGCGCCGGCCTGATGCCGGATGCAGTGCCGGCCGACTCGCCCCACGATTGACCGACACAAAGAAATGGATAGGACCATCAGGGATGGAGCCCTGCGACCGGCTGATTACCCATAGTGACGCACAGATGCACGCGGAGGTCGATGTCCGCCGTCCCTGGGCCCGGCGATTCGACCGGGCGATCGAGCTGCTGCTGACGGCGCTGCTGGCCTTCGGTCCGCTGGCGTTTGGCGTCGTCGGCGCCTGGAGCGAGCAGATCGTCGTCGGCCTGGCGGCCGCGCTGGTTCTGGTCTTCCTCGTTCAGAGGGCTTTCATCGCGCCGCAGCCTCTCGTCTGGACGTGGGCATACGTCCCCATGACTGCCTTCGTCCTCCTCGCCATTCTCCAGTTGATGCCTCTGCCCGCTTCTGTGATCCGTGCGATCTCGCCCGAGACGGCTATCCTCAAGACACAGTTGCTGGGCGATCTGCCCGGCGCCGATGAAGCGCTGCGGCACGTGCGCTTGACGTTCTACGCCCATGCGACGAAGCACGACCTGCGCCTGGTCCTGGCAATCGCGGCGGTCTTCTTCGTCGTGGTCAACGTCTATCGCGACCCGTCGCGCATCAAGCGGCTTCTGCTGTCGGTCGCGATCATCGCCGGGGCCGTCGGCCTGCTGGCCCTGGCCCAGGACCTCGTCGGCAACGGCAAGATCTACTGGATCGTGCCGGCGTACGACCAGGCTCGCTCGGGCACGTTCATCAACCACAGCCACTTCGGCCAGTTCATGAACCTCTCGATCGGAGCGGCCCTGGCCCTGCTGCTGGTCCTGGTGTACGAGGCGTTCCCGCGCCGCCGCGCCACGCCCTCCGATGTGCTTGAATACGTCCGCTCTTCCGACGCGACCGTCGTCAAGCTGCTGGCGGTCGTCATCGTCGTCGGCGCGGCCGCGGTGTTCGTCTCACTGACTCGCGGCGGGATGGTGAGCATGTTGGTCGCCGCGACGGTGACGACCATCGTCCTGACCTCGCGCCAGTCGCTTCGCGGACGCGGCTGGATCATCGTGCTGATCGCCCTGGGCGCCTTCGTCTGCGTGCTCTGGATCGGCTTCGATCAGGTCTACGACCGGATGGCCACGCTCGACGACCTGACCGCATACCAGGGCCGCTGGCAGATGATCGAGCAGAGCATCGAGGCGTGGAAGAAATTCCCCGCCTTCGGCGCCGGTCTGGGGACATACGAGGTGGTGTATCCCATGTTCGACCGGGGCGACACGATGTCGCTCGCGACACACGCCGAGAACGAACAAGTCCAGGCCCTGGCCGAGACGGGCGCGGTCGGGGTCCTGGCCCTGGCGATGTTCGGTCTGGTGGTCTGGGCCTGCTATGCCGCGAGCGTTCGGGCCGGCTCGGTTCCCATTCGCTCGGCCGCTTACGGTCTGGGCTTTGGTCTGATCGCGGTTCTGGTTCACAGTCTCAGTGACTTCGGCCAGCACCTGCCCGCCAACACCATGCTCACGGCGGTCTGCTGTGCGCTGCTGGTCGCACTGGCGCATTCTCGCTCGAATGTCGCCGCGCCCGCAGATTGGTCCGGTCGACGGATGGTTCATGCCTTTGCCCCGGCGGTCCTGCTGCTGGTTGCGGCAGGGGGCTTTGGCTGGGCCCTGCTCGGAGCCAACGCCGCCCGCGTGGCCGAAGGGCACTGGAACAAGACGCAGCTCGCCGTCCGGCAGATGGAGACGGTCCAATGGCGCTCCAGCGAGGCGGCCGCCGAGTACCTGTTCCGCCACGCCGTCGCCGCTGTCCAAGCCCAGCCGGACAACATCCACTATCGCCATCGGCTCGGCGTCTACATGTGGTCGTCGCTGATGCCGTTCGCCGACCCCAACACCGATGCGCTCGATCCGCAGGCTTTCCCATGGGCCCGCCGCATCGTCGAAGACCTGCACCGCGCGCGGCCCCTGTGCCCGACCTTCGGAGTGCTCATCAGCCTGGCCGGCCAGATCGAACGGTTCGCGCTGGCCGATCCGAACGGCGCACCGCACATTCGCATGGGCTACCGGCTGGCCCCGTGCAACGCGGCCGTCTGTTTCGCCGCCGCGAGGGTCGACGCCGAAGAGGCCAGGGTCGAAGAGGCGTTCGAAAAACTCTCTCGCGCCGCGCTGCTCGACGGCCGGTACTTCGCCCAGGCTGCCTCGCTGTGCATCGACGATCTGGCCCGGCCGGACCTGGCGCTTGTGCTGGCCGGCGACAACGCCGGACGGCTCAGCCAGGTGGCCGACCTGCTGGCCGCATCGGACCGCCACACCGAACTGGCCCAACAGGCCAGGGCCGGCGCTATCGGCCTGCTCGCCGCGCGATCGACACAAGCCGATGCGCCCGCCTCGACGCACGTTTCGCTGGCCCGCTCTGATGTCGAGCGCGGCGATATCGATTCGGCGATCGACCGTTATCGTCTGGCCCTGCGAAAGAGCTACAACCAGGTCGGCTGGCATTACGAGCTGGCCAGTCTGCTGGCCCGCATGGGGCGCGTCGAAGAAGCGATGCACGAGGCAAGAATCTGCCTGCGGCTGCGGGCGAACTACGCGCCCGCCAGGCGATTGATCGAGGAACTCTCGACGCGGCCGGTCGAGCCGGTGGCATCGGACCGATAGCATCCGCCGGCTTTGCAGAGTCCGGCGGCGAGAGCGACATGGCAGGATCCTCGTCGGTCACCCGACAGGGACGGAGTCTATCCGGGCGAAGTCAACCGCGTGCGCAAAGGACTTCAAACACGAAGCACGAAATCCGAAACAAATTCCAATGACACAAATCCAAATGTCTCAAACTGCTGGCCGTCCCGGCGCGCCGGGATTCGAGTTTGGGGTTTTGGGCTTTCGTGTTTGTTTCGTGCTTCGACATTCGAATTTCGGATCTGCAGCGCCGTCAACTGCCAACTGGTAACTGGTAACTGCCAACTGTCAACTGTCAACTTCCCATGACCACCTACATCGCCGTCTATTTCGGTTCGGTCCTCGTGGCGCTGATCGCCACGCCGATTGTGATCGGGATCGCTCCCCGGATCGGCGCGGTGGACCGGCCGGGTGTGCGCACGATCCACGAGCGGCCGATCCCGCGCATCGGCGGTGTCGCGATCTTCGTCGCCGCCATGAGCCTGATCATCGCGGTCCTGTGCATCGACAACGTCATCGGCGAGGCCTTCCGCGCCCGGTGGCTGCGAATGACGATGCTGCTGGGTACGGCGAGCTTCATCTTCCTGGTGGGGCTGGTGGACGACCTGCGAGGGTTGCCCGCCCGCATCAAGTTCGCCGCCGAGGTGCTGGCGGCCATCGGCCTGTGCGCCGCCGGCATCCGGATCGAGGCCATCGGCCTGACCAGCGATCTGCCGCTGCACCTCGGTCACGCCGGCTGTGTGCTGACCGTGCTGTGGGTGGTGGGCCTGACCAACGCGGTCAATCTCAGCGACGGTCTCGACGGCCTGGCGGCGGGCATCTCGGCCATCGCCTGCGGGGTGATCGCGGTCCTGGCCATCCACGGCGGCAACACGATCATGGCGATCCTCGCGCTGGCGCTGGCCGGCAGCCTGTCGGGCTTCCTCGTTTTCAACTTCAATCCCGCGAAGGTCTTCATGGGCGACTGCGGCAGCCTGTTTCTGGGCTACACCATCGCGGCCTCCAGCGTGATGTGCATGACCAAGTCCTCGGCGATCGTCGGCCTGGCCCTGCCGGCGCTGGCGCTGGGAATCCCGATCTTCGACACGCTGTTCAGCATGCTGCGGCGGTTCCTCGAACGGCGCAGCCTCTTCGCCCCGGACCGCAGCCATTTCCACCATCGGCTGCTGGACATGGGCCTTCGCCAGCGTCACGCGGTGCTGGCGATCTACCTGCTGACGGTCCTGTTCACCGGCCTGGGCCTGTTCATGATGGTCTGCCGCGACGGCAGCGCGCTGGTGGTCTTCGCGTGCATCCTGCTGCTGGTGGTGCTGGTCTTTCGCGTGGTCGGGGCGGTGCGCCTGCGCCAGACGCTGGCGGGCCTGAAGGAAAAGCACGCGCTGGCCCAGTGCTGCCGGCAGGAGCGGGCGACGTTCGAGTACCTGGAGCTGCGTTTCGACCGGGTGCGCGATGCGAGGCAGTGGTGGGACGCGGTCTGCGAGGCGGCCCGGCGTATGGACTTTGCCTGGGTCTCGCTCAAGACGACATACCCGGACGGTCGGATCGAGGAGGAGATCTGGCGGGCCTCGGAGCCGAAGCCGGGCATGTCCCGCCTGGTGACCGTGACGATCCCGCTGGCTTCGAGCAACGGCGACCCGCCCCGGCGGTTCGAGATCGCCATCTGGGTCAACGGCTCGCTCGAAGCCGCCAACCGCCGCGCCACCCTCTTCGGCCGCCTCATCGACGAGCACAGCCTCGCCGCCCTCCGGCCCGAGATGCACGAGGCCGTTCCCATCAGGGGCTGAGCATTCGAAGTCACAGTCTCGATTTGGAATACCGTCGATCACGCTTGGAATGCAGCGGATCACGCGTCGAATACCGGGGATGAGGCTTCGGAGACCGGGGTTCACGCTTCAGACGCGAGATTTGAAGCTTCGAATGGGATGGATCGAGCTTCATCTGCCTCGTACGACGCTTGCGATGAAGTGGACCGGGCTTCGAATGCCACAGACGAAGCTGCAAACATGACAGATGAAGCGTCCAATTTGATGGACGAAGCTTCAAACACGATGGACGAAGCTTCGAACGTGACAGACGAAGCTTCGAATGCGATACCCGAACAGCCCCGAATCCGGTTTTCGATGGCGAAAACGCGATTTTCGTCGCTTCCCTCGACTTCGCTCGGAGCTTGCCCTGAGCCTCGCCGAAGGGACAGGCTTTGCTCGTATCTCGTATCTCGTATCTCGTGAAACATGAAGCGTAGAACTTCAAACTTGTCACTCAGGACTCGGCCACAGGCCGTAGTTCGTCGCTCGTGACTCGTCGCTCGTCGCTCGCACGACGCAAGACGCAAGACGAACCAGGCCGTGACGCGTGAAGCCGTCAACTGACAACTGCCAACTGACAACTGAAAACTGCCAACCGCCAACTGAAAACTGCCAACCGCCATTTATCAATAATCAATCATCAATAATCGATGCCGAATCGCCCCGTGACATTTTTTCCCTTTCTGCTGAAGTCTCCCCCTTGCCCGGCCGATAGATGGCGCCATGAGACGTGCGGGCCCAGTTTGAGCGAGCGCTTGCCCATGGTCCAATGCGCGCAGCGCCAGGCATGGATGTGCCGCGTTGCGCAGGCAACCGCCGTCGGCCCTTCGCCGGCGGCCTGAGCAAGGAGACTGTATATGGCAAGATTCCCCACCACGGAATCGGATGTGGCCACACTGGCCGATGAGATGATCGCCGGACTGACCGAGCACGAGGACGTCTTCCCCGCGCCGCCGGTGACAGTCGAGTACGTCACGAACGTGCGCGACGCCTATGCCCAGGCCCGGGCCAGCCTTCTGACCAAGCAGACGGCGGCCCAGGAGGCGACGGCGACCAAGGACATGATCCTCGGCCAGCTCGTCGGGCTCATGAAGAAGAACATCCGCTACGCCGAGACGACGGTCGGCGCCGACAGCGAGCAGTTGCAGCTCATCGGCTGGTCGCCGCGCAAAGCGCCGACGCCGCTGGCCCCGCCGGGCCAGGCCCGACTGCTGGCAGCCGTGCGGCAGGAGGAAGCGACGGTCGAGCTGGCCTGGAAGGCCCCCGTCGACGGCGGCAAGCCCAGCGCCTACCGCATCATGCGGCGCGAGCGGCCCGCCGGGCCCTGGCTCGATGTCGCCACCGCCGTCGGGACCACCGTCACGCTGATCGACCAGCCTCGCGGCAAGGAGTTCGAGTACCGCGTCATCAGCGTCAACAAGGCCGGCGAAGGAGAGCCGAGCAATACGGTGGTCGTGGTGCTGTAAGAACGCAGTGAGAACTGACAAGTGTGAAGCTAAAAGTGCGAAGGGAGCACTTGTCAGCGAACAGTTGACAGCGGTCAGATCACAGGGAACAGTTGACAGTTGTCAGTAACCAGTCGCCCCCGGGCCGGGACGCACCTCCGGCCCGGTGGGCCGGATCTCGTCGCTTTCCTCGACTCCGCTCGGAACAGGCTTCTCTCGTGAAGCGTGAAGCGTCGAACTTGAAACTGAGAACTGAGAACCGCGAACTTCCATTCATCAATAGTCAATTCGCCCGGCCGCAGGCCGCAAAAGCTATTGCCGCCAACTGACAGCCGACAACTGCCAACCGCGAACTTCCATTCATCAATCGTCAATCGTGAATCGTAGATCTTTGTTCCCTTCTAACTCTTCACACGTGGAACCCTTCGCACCCGAAAGCCTTGCTTTCGCATTGCCCGATAACCCAAACCCGGCAGCGAAGAAGTTGTCCAAGGTGAAAAAAAGTTTCGCGGCTCGGAGCGAGCCCTATGTGAGGGCAAGGGCTGGCAATGAGGATCACCACTTTACGATATAGGACGGAGGTGCCTTGAAGACGATTACGCAAGACCGGTGGAATGCAGCTCAAACGGCGGAAGCCGCGAATTGGCAAGATGCTGCCTCTCGTTCCTCGCGGGTGCTCTATGAACTCACAGAGCATTCCGAGGCGGCGAAGGTCCTTGACACGTATCTGGGAGGCAAAGAAGACCTCGACGGACTGGAAGTCGGCATCGGACCCTTGGGGACCGGCTTCCTCGCCGTTCATGCCGCCGGATACTTCGGCCGCATCATCGGACTGGAACCGCTTCCCATTCTGGATGTGAACCTTGCTGATAAGGCGCTTCAGGAGTATGTGAGAGCCATCCAGTCGCGCGTTGAAGTGGTACAGGCAAAAGGCGAAGCGATCCCCTTTGGTGATGAGACATTCGACGTTACGTGCTGCATAAACGTGATCGACCACGCCCAGCACCCGGATGCGATCCTCGAAGAGATTAGGCGGGTGACGAAGTGCGGGGGCATCTTCGTCTTCGGAGTCAACACGTTGTCATTGCTCGGCCGGATCAAATGGCGTGTTCTCCGGTGGATGAGGCCTGACAAGTTTCTGTTCGTTGCCCACCCGCACATTTATGGATGGGGGCAGATGAGCAGGCAGCTTCGTGGGCAGAGCTTGACCATGTTGTGGGACAACAAGCCTTCACTATGGCAGAGAATGGCAGGACACGGCCGGATGTCATTCTGGATTCTCGAACGGGCATCCGCTGCGATCTGTGTCGGTTGACGCAGAACGTTTCCCACATGAATGAGACATGCACAATCAGTAAGCCAGGTATGCAGGCGCGATCCGTGACGCAGAGCGAGAAGCGTCAAGTTGGTCTTGCCGCCTTCGCTGGCACGTTTGGCACGAGCATTGTTGTGCAGGGCTTCACCGTCCTGCAAGGCGTTATTGTTGCGCGTCTGCTTGGCCCGGTCGGTCGTGGGGAGTATGCGACGGTCATTCTGTGGCCGAGCGTCTTCGCTGCCATCGGCATCTTCGGCACCAACATTGCCTTGGCGAGAGCCGCCGCCAAGATCGACCGACTCGATCCGGTCTGCCGCACGGCGATTGTTCTCGCAGGGGCCACCTCACTAATCAGTGCCACTTTGTGCTATTGTTGTATTCCTTATCTTCTACCCGATGCAGAGGCGCACTTGCTGCGTCTGGCGCGCCTTTTTGTGCCATTCATCATTCTCAACCACCTCGGTAGCAACCTGCAAGCGGTTGATCAGGGCGCGGGCAACTTCGCGCGGTTCAACCTCACGCGGGCGCTGCTGTATCCCGTCTACGTCGCGTTTCTGATTGCGATGTGGGTCTACGACGTCCGACAGGTCGCCTGGGCGGCGGTGGGGCTGCTCGTCGCTAATGCGACGGTGGTCGTGGTCCGGCTGATTCTGGCGCTCCGAGACATGCCGCTTCGCGGCCCGCTGTACTCGCCGCGCGAGACCCTCCGCGAGAGCGTCCGCTTCGGCCTGGTCGGCGCCGCGATGCCGCTTTACCTCCACGCCGACAAGGCCATCCTGCTGTGGCTGCTTGGCGCCGAGAACCTCGGGCTCTACGTCGTGGCGCTATCGGCCAGTGCCGCCATAGGCAGCATCACCAACTCGGCAGGGATGGTCTCGTTCACGATGGCGGCGCAGGCGGGGCCCGGCGACGGCTTCGAGCGAATCGCCCGAACCTTCCGCGTCTCGGCGTTATTGTGGCTGGTCTTCGGCGGCATTCTGGCAGTGGCCATGCCGCTGCTGCTGCCCCTGGTCTACGGGCGCGAGTTCGCCCCCGCCGTCAATCCAGCACGCCTGTTGATCGTAGGCTCCGCCTTCGGTGGCCTGGCCAACCTGCTCGATCAGGCCCTGAGAGGGCAGGGCCGGGCGTTTGTCGGCTTTGAAGGCCGGATTGTGGGACTGGCGGCGATGGTCGCGGCGGGCATTGTGTTGTCCCGTTGGCTGGGCCTGCCCGGCATGGCTCTGGCCTATGCAGTCGGACAGGGCACGTGCTTTGCCTTCTTCATCTGGCGGATGATGGGCCATTACGGACGGCGGATCGGTGCGGTGCCTGCGCTGATGATCGGCTGGGATGATGTCCTCTACGTGGCGCGGCACCTGCGTGCCGTACTTTTGAAGGCAACAGCGGTATGAGCAAGCCGAAGGTGCTGGTTTGTCAGCATGGGGCGCGGCATCGGTATGCGATTCCGCGGATGCTCGAAGAGGCGGGGATGCTGGCGGCGTTGTATACGGACTCGTCGGCCCATAGCGTCGTTGGGCGGGCGGCCAGGCTCCTGGCGCCCGTCGCCAACGGGCCGGTCCATCGCCTGCTCCAGCGGAGGATCGAGGGCATTGCCCGCGAGAAGGTGTTCAGCTCCGACCACCCGCTCCTTTCCGATCTGGCGGCGTCCCTCCTGCATCCCGGCCAAACGGCTCTGGATGCGTACCAGCGACGGCACCGGGTCCTGAGCCGGCGGATGATCCGATGGGGCCTGCACGACGCCGACATCGTTTACGCCCAGAACGACGAGGACTACGACTTTCTCCGCTACGCCAAGGACGCCGGAAAGACCATCGTCATCGATGTGAACATAAACCCGTTGACGCACCGGATCATGGAGGCGCTTGCTCAAGACTATCCCGGCTGGGGCCTGGAACGATACAAATCGACCTGCGAATCGGCGGAGGCGGCCTTCAAGAGGTCCGCTGCCTTGGCGGACGTGCTTCTGTGCCCGTCTCAATGGGTGGCCGAAGGCGTGAAGGAACTGACGCCAGAGTATGCCGACAAGGTACGAATCTGCCCCTACGGTTCGAGCATCGACTACGGTGGACGCGTCAACCGTCCCGTTCCGGGTAGGATTCTGTTCGCCGGCGGCGATGCCGTACGCAAGGGCCTGCCCGTTCTGGCGGAGGCGGCCGGGCGTCTGAAGCCGAAATATCCCGAACTGGATTTCCGCGTGGCGGGCCTGGTCGCCGGCATCGTCGAGCGGCCCGAATGCCGCCATTTGCACTTCCTCGGCAAGCTGTCGTGGGAGCGGATGAAGGAAGAATACCTTGCGGCCGATGTCTTCGTCCTGCCCACGTACTCCGAGGGCTTGGCCGGCGTCGTCGTCGAGGCCCTGGCCGCCGGTTGCCCCGTCATTACCACCCGCCGCGCGGGCATCGAGATCACCTCGATGGTCGATGGCATCCTGATCGAGCCCGGCGATCCCGACGCCCTCGCCGGGACCATCGAACAACTCTATCGCGACCGACCCCTCCGCACCCGCCTCGCCGACAACACCCGCCGCCTCGGGAGAGACTACACCCCCGACGCCTGGCGGAACCGCCTAAGCGAAGTCCTCAACACCATCGGAGCCTGAACAGCCTCCATGTACTCTGACAAGACTGTCATACTCGCTGGCTTCTCCATCGTTGTTGCCCTGGTTCTCTTTCGGGTTGTCCTACGGCCATCTGCCTTGATGTGGGCGAGCACTTCGTTTCCTCTAATGTATTCCGTGGCGTACGGAGTTCCCTATTTCTATTACGACGACCGGGATGCCAAATGCGCTGCATACGTCCTGGCTTGTTTGGCAGCCTTCTGGTGCGGATATGTTGTATCTGAACTTGTGCAAAAGGTCCTCAGCGTACCGCGTCCGCGATGGAACGGGTCTGGCAAGCGAAAGGTGCAGAATAGCGCAATACCTGCCTTTCGTTGCGGGTTGCGATTCAAATCGAGCACTCCCTTGAGGGTTACCCAGGTGAAGTGGATCGCAACTTGCCTGCTGCTGCTTCAAGTGGTTGGTCTGCTGCTGTTTGCACAGTTCCACATCGGCTGGGCCAATCTCCTAACGAATTACAGAGGCATTAACTCCGAAAACCAGTGGGTAGTCCGAGACTCGATGTGGTTGGTATTCGTGATGATGCTTCATAGCAGCCTGAGTTTGCTGTGTCCTGTCATAGCAGGCGGATTGCATGGCTATCTCGTGCGCGTTGGAAGGAAACCTCCAGGAGTTCTCTACCTCTGCGTTCTGCCGAGTCTGTTCGCTACTATCTCAAAGGTAAGCAGAGGTATGTTTCTGCCTGTGATGATGTTCTATATCGCGAGTCTAAGTCTGAGACGGTATATCAGGCGGGATCATGTCGGGAAGGCAATCGCGATAGGCGTTGTTGTATGCCTGGGGTTCCCTCTCGCGATCGTGATACGTGATCGCGATCCATCCGGTGGAGTGGCAAACGTGAAGATCAAGAACTCCGTCGGGTTGCTTGATGCAGATATGGTAGTCTACTCTGTTGATGGCTCCAGAACACTCCAATGGTGCTTCGAATATGCGGAGGACACGAGTTTTGTGAATGGCCTCGTCGCACTCGCGCAGCAGTTGAACCCGCTGCCCTCGTTTCTGGGGCTGTCTCTGCCGGACGCTTCTCTTGCTGGCTACCTGGGTGTATCTGGACGAACAGGAATCCCCATGCCATCACTGGGCGAGTTGTTCTTTCGCATTGGCAATGCAGGAGTTGTTCTGCTCGTCTTAGCCGGTTCCTTCATCGCATGGTTCGAGGCGAAATACTTCGCCGAACACAATCTCTCGCCTGACCAACTCTTCTTCTCGCGATTGTTGAATCTTGCACTTGTGTATGGTGCTCTTATCTCAGTTCATAGCGCTGTTCGTGCTTCAACTCGCCCATGCGTTTGGGTCTTGGTTCTCTGGTGCATTTGGCGCATCGTGCAGGGTATTTGCGCTCGCCGTTCTGTCTGGCGGCACACCCTGTATTGGAAACACGTCCACCCTGCTCACCGATAACTGATGCCGACCTCTTGTGCATGCAACGAAATGAATGTTCTCATGGTCACAGCGTCCGTGTCGCGGAATGCGGGGGGGATCTTCCACAGCGTGCGGAGCTTGTCGCGCGAACTTGCGGGGTCGTGCCAGGTGGAGGTGGTCAGTTTGCGGGATGCGTTCTCGGCGGCCGATGCGGGGGTGTGGCGGCCGCTGGTGCCGGAGTTGTTCGAGCGGGTCGGGCCGAGGCAATGGGGCTACTCGCCCGGCTTGAAGGCTCGCATCGGGCGCAACGGGGCGAGCGTTGTCCATGCCTGCGGCATATGGATGTATCCGACCCATGCGGCAGCGGACGCGTGCCGGCGCAAAGGAATTCCGCTGGTGATCTCGCCGCGTGGGATGCTGGACCCGTGGGCGCTGCGGAACTCGGCGTGGAAGAAGAGACTGGCGGGCCGGCTGTACGAGAATCGCAACCTGCGTTCGGCGGCGTGTGTTCACGCGCTTTGCGAATCGGAGTACGAGAGCATCCGGGCGTATGGTCTGACGAACCCCGTGGCGATCATCCCGAACGGGATCGACCTGCCGGCGGACGGGCCGAAGCCGCCGCCGCCCTGGACGGACAAGGTTGCCTCCGGCAGGAAGGTCACGCTGTTCCTCGGACGGATTCATCCGAAGAAGGGCCTGCCCAATCTGATCGAGGCGTGGGGCCGGCTCAAGGCGCAGAATGCGACGGTGGCGGACGAATGGGCGCTCGTCGTCGCAGGTTGGGATCAGGGCGGCCACGAGGACCAACTGAAGACGATGGTCAGCGAGAAGGGCCTTGGGGGCGATGTGCTCTTTCTCGGTCCGGCGTTCGACGACGCCAAGGCCGCGTGCCTTCAGAACGCCGACGCGTTCATTCTGCCTTCCTTCAGCGAGGGCCTGCCGATGTCGGTGCTGGAGGCGTGGTCGTATTCCCTGCCCGTCGTCATGACGAGCGAGTGCAATATCCCAGAGGGATTCGGGGCGGCAGCGGCCATTGAGATTCGCCCGCAAGCCGATTCGATTGCCGATGGTGTCAAGAGACTGCTGTCGATGCCGGACGCCGAGCGCAGGCAGATGGGCGCCAACGGCCGCGACCTCGTTGCGGCGAAGTTCGCCTGGCCCCGGATCGCCGCCCAGATGATCGACGTCTACAAGTGGGTCCTGGGCCAAGGCCCCCAGCCTGCTTGCGTGAGGCTGGATTGACGGGGATAGTCAAAGTGGATGTCAGTTATTGTCCGAGTCCGTTCTCGGTCTCGAACAAGTTGGCGCGCCTCTTGTGGGGGGCGGTGTGGGTGGTGCTGTTTCGGCCGAGTCCCCGGCCGTGCCATGCGTGGCGGCGGCTGCTCTTGCGGGCGTTCGGAGCGGAGATCGGCAGGGGCGTGCATCTGTATCCCTCGTGCCGGATTGCGATGCCGTGGAAGCTCCAGATGGGCGACCATAGCTGCCTGGGCGATGCGGCGATCTGCTACAACATCGGGGGCGTGCGGATCGGGGCGCATTCGACCGTGTCGCAGTATTCGCACCTGTGCTCATCGAGTCACGACTACGAGCGGCCCAACATGCCGCAGACGTTTGCGCCGGTCGAGATCGCCGATCAGGTGTGGATTGCGGCCGACGCCTTTATCGGGCCGGGCGTGACAGTCGGGCAGGGGGCCGTAGTGGGCGCTCGGGCCAGCGTCTTCAAGGACGTCGAGCCCTGGACCGTCGTAGGCGGAAACCCCGCCAAGTTCATCAAGAAGCGAGAATTGAAGCGTGATTGAATCGGAGCGTATCACGGGCTACTCGTGGGCGAATGCCCAGACGACGTGCGCGCACGAATACACTTTCCCGGCCGTGCTCGGGATAGTCGACGCAGAACAGCTTGGTGGCGAGGATCGCCGGGTGTTTGACCTTGGATGTGGCAACGCGGTAGTTGTCAAGTCGGATGAGACAGTTCCTTTTTGGAATTAAGCTCTAATTCATGGCTTGGTTTTCCGGGTTCTTGGGTGGATTGATCCAGACGGCCGGCGGGGGCAGGGCTGCCTGGGGTGGCT